>Ga0214543_1002022_pt1 | contig 39836 bp, 19 predicted proteins | sample CNSS2metaG_FD_160094 | JGI IMG/M metagenome (GOLD analysis project Ga0214543, IMG submission 160094) | Root nodule microbial communities from cowpea collected in UCLA plant growth center, Los Angeles, California, USA - CNSS2 | ecosystem: Host-associated > Plants > Roots > Nodule | place: USA...
AATAAAGTAATAATATATAAATAAAGTAGTAATATATAAATATATTTTTTTAAATATATAGAAAATAAAATAAAATAAAAATAATTAATATAAATAGAGTAATAATTTTTAAATATTATTTTTTAAAATATATAGAAAAAAAAATGAAACCAAAAACGGTTGGGGGAGCCTTGGCTCCCCTGTCCCTTAATAATTCCGCCCCTGCCCATCGAACAATATCATTCACATAAGAATCAATTTAAATTGTTCCTATCAAATCTCATTCAATTACTCTTATTCTAATGCATATTTCTCATACGTATTTAATTCCATCAGGTATACTCCATTTCAATATCTTTCAATATCCATTTCATTCTACATTTATGCATTACTCAATATGCTTAAAAGAGACTTTCCATTCACTCTTCAACAATTTAACATAATTAACATTCAAGAATGTTTTATAATTTAACCTTCAAACAATTAACCATATCTACTCAATATGCAAAACAATCTAATAAAAAATATCCCTAATTCAGATTCAATTTGAGTTCATCTTAGACTTCCCTTTATTTTAAGGAAAATTCCTAACACTGTCTTTCTTTTGCACAACTTCAAAACGTATAATTGTTCTATCTACACAAACAAAACTCAATCAATGATCATAGCACGATTTCATGACGACTAATAGCTAAAGATCCACCTAGAAGGTAGAAAAACTACATGCAATCGAAAGAAATCACATGCAAGGGAGAAAACGTATCATTTGAATGAAAATGGACAAAAATTAAACTTACCCAAAAGAGAAAGTTTATCGGTCCTCAATGTCACTATGGTTCAATTTGATCTATATTTTTACAAATGCTAAAATATTTGTTTGAGAATAACAAAATAAAATTATAAATTGAAAGTGATAAAACTTTTAAACATTGTTTAGAGAATCCTTTTATACATAAAACACAATAGAAAAACTGAATAAAAGTTAAGATTTAGGGTAAAAAAAAGAGAATATGCCTACGAGTTGAACAGAAATGACGAATATCCACCTGATCTATAGAATCACAGATGGTGTAGAGCACATTGGATTTCACCTTTTAATATATATATATATATATATATATATATATATATATATATATATATATATATATATATTAAAATTATAAACGGTTTTAAGCATTTGCCACCCTACCATTTAACCTATAATGTTCAAAAGATTAAATTAGGTTAACAAATTTTAAACTTTCCTAATTTAGTTTGAAAATACAATGACAAGTAATGGGCCACTTCATATGGGTCAATATGGTAGAAATTTATTAGATTTGTGGCTATTTCTTCATGCACTCCCATAATTACTAACTGCATGATCATAATAATAATAAAAATAAATACTCAAATAACTTCTACCACTTTTCTACTATCGCTGTCACCTCGACCACCACCACTGTTCCAGAGACGAAAAAGGATAAAATGCTGCAAAGGAAGAAGAGAATGCGAAAAAAATCGTTCTGGAAAGTTCTTTTAAGAATGTATTTTATGTGTTATGAAAAACTCTTTCCAAAACACATTTCATGCAGGGTGTTTCCAAAGTTTCTTTACAGAAGACATATAAGAAAGTCTTTTTCGGAAATCTTATTTTAAGAGAGTATTTTTCGGAAATCTTATTTTGAAAAACATTTTTCTGAATGTATTACATGTATTTCAAAAGTTTAATTCCAGAAATTTTGTTCCGGAAATCTGATTCCAGAAATTTTATTCTGGAAATATGATTTTGGAAATTCTTTTCCAGAAATTTTGTTCTGAAAAATGTATTCTGAAAAGACTGTTTCAAAAATTTTCCACCATTTTTCAAGGGAATAATAAAATGGTAATTTTGAAAATTGATGAAGGTGCCCAAAGAAATATTGGGGATGCACGTAATAAAAGCCTAGAGTTATTAGGGTATATATGGGCTATTTAGTTTTGCACTCTCAATATTTTCCCACACACCCTAATCTGTGTAAAAGATAAATTGTCTCCAATAGGAATGAATAGGAATGATAATGAGACGAGGTGAGTGTGGGTATCATATTCTCATCTCCATCTTTAAATTTAGTGGATATACAATTTTTGATCCATCTCTATTTTCACCGAATAACGAGTATATTCGTATATTTATATCTATTTTTTTACTGTTTCAAATATCACTTAAATAATCTTTATAAAAAAATTTAAAAATCACACCAAAGGAATCATGATATTATCAAAATATTTAATATTAAAATAACATACTTTTTTTTTTCATGATGTCAAATATTAAGAAAAATATTATAATTGTATAAATTTCAAATTAAAAAGTCAATAACAACTAGAGAAAATTCAAATAATTATATAAAAACTAAACAATTATACATAACTAAAGTTTTATAATAACCAAAACATTTATTAATTTTACAAAGTGATTTTATTTGCATTTGATCCACCTACACATAGAAAAAAAAAGAAAAATTAGATATTATTGAAACTTTTAGTTACTATAATATAATGTACCTTTATCATCAGATTCATTTTTCACTCATGAGAACATCTTTTTTCTTTTAATTCTGTAACACCTACAAACATCAAATAGAGAGTACTAAATGAGAATTCATAACAAAATACTAACAATAAAATATTAATAGATTTGAGTAACTTACATAGATGGTTTGAGTTCTTGAGTTCCATATCTAACTTTTTTTATACATCAATACCTCTATAGTAATATAATAAAGTCGACTATGGTGAGAAGTTAATATCTGACCATCGGTACCTAAAGCATATTTAGAAGCTACAGTTGTTCTTGGAATAGCTAACACTACAATAAAAATTGATTTTAGCGGGGGTTTTATTTGGCGTTTCTAGGGGTTTTAACCCCCACTAAGTACGTTACCCGCGGTTTGACTTTCCCCGAGTAAAACCAGCGTTGTTAACAGATTACCGGCGATTTTGAGCAACCTCTGAAAAAATAGAACTTCCCGACGGTTTGGAGACCCCCGTAAATTACCAGGGGTTTCAAACCTCTAGTAATTCCTAAGGGTTTCAAACCCCCGGTATTTCCCAGGGGTTTCAAACTCCTAGTACTTCCCAAGGTTAAAACCCCATTAGTTCTTAGTGTTTTTTAGGTTTTAAACCCTCATTAGTTTCATTCGTTGCTTTTTCTTTAATGCACGTAAATTTCATTCGTGAATCTTTTTATTTATAATCATTCAAGAAAAAGTCATAAGTTTTTAATAACAAAAAATGTGGTCGTAAACTAAATTGTGCTAGTAGTTATAGCATAAGATAAATTCATTCTCGAAGGGTATTCCTCTGATGATTCAATTAAAATTTAATGATGACGAGTCAACCTCAAGTCTATATCTAGTCTGGTTGTATATTAAGTAAGCTACATAAAATTGCTTTACAGGAAAATACCAAAATATGCACCATAAGAAATACTGTAAGATCATGATTATATATATACATATATATATATGTAAGTACAAGTAATGATAAAATTCTATAGGATGTATTATTCATTAAATATCATTGTAGCCTAAAGAAAGATATAAGAGGTTCATAGACATCTCTATAAGCATTTTCACCTATAACATAATCTGAATGTCCATAATCATTTCTGTACTGCACTACAAGCTTATCTGGGTGATCTTTAAGAATTTCTAATAGACGTTGCACATCCTTAACATCAGAAAGAGCAGCAACACCTCCATAACTCAGAAGAGACGAAGCTCATTTGGAATTCTTGTCATGTGCTGAAGGAGTGGTTTGTCCGTAGTGTTTTATGTTCTCATCTTGATTCTGTTAATCAAACATTGATGTGGTTCCTTCTCTGATCACTGATATTCACATATGATTAAGATTCATAACCCTTGTATGAAAGAAAAAATTATTCTTATTAACAGCTTGCTGATTTCAATCAAATTTTCAAAATCTATGCTAAAACTAACGCTTCCTTTTTGTCAAGAACTGTATAACTAAGGAGATAATAATTACGTCTGCCTCTAACTACATATGTAAAGGTTAACTTTATCATTCATAATTAATATTCAATCATATTCACTCACATGAGAACAATGTCAACATAAAATGGATTTACACATTTTATGTTTTGACTTTTTAACACTAACCTCTTTAGCATCTGGGTCAGGAATTTCTCTTGGGATTGAATCATATCCCTGCAATAGCAATAGCCAAATAAATGAGCTTTTCATCTCATGGACCAAAACAACCAACTTTTTGTTCTATTATCGTTAGGGAAAAGTTAGAGCTTTTCGATACCTCAGATTTGAAATCATCAGGGTCTTCAATGAATTCTCTTTCTTCCTACTCTGCAGGCTGCAATTTGGAAGATGTTTTAATTTCATAAACAAGAAAGATATTTCAATAATATCATCTGATTAGGATAAGTTGATGTTGATTCTTCTGTGTAATAAGGTCCACTCATTAGTAGACATATTTTATATCTCAACAACTTGTATGACTATGTAATGAGCTAGGTACCATCAAGTTAACTTATTTAGGCTGCAAATTTACTATTCGTTCATTTGACATAAATTAAGAAGAAAAAACAAAGTAGAAAAATGGAATAAGGAAGCTTGATGTAACCTTGATGTATCCTCACTAAACTTCTTTTGATTAACAAATCCAAAGAGAAGCTTGATGTAACCTCCACCACACTCAATCTCCTGTTCAAATTTTATAGAATGTTGGAGGACCAATGTTATGTTCATGTTGGTGAATTATGGTATTTTAGCAAAGATGGCAAAGTGTTTGCATCACTAGATGTTTGAATACTTACAATATTCCAGAAAATGGCAACAAGTTACAACATAAACCAAATTCATGTTACTATACACATTATGAAAGCAAACAATAGAAGTTACTCAGAACGTAAAGTATATCAACTAATTGAAATTTTGTGGTAGTGTAAATTACTTTTCCTTGAAGTTACTCTGCATTTTCTACCCAAAGCAAGTAGGCATACCTCAAGAATATGCTAAAAAAAATAATCGAGACTATTACCATTGTGTAGTGCATATCTTACTTGACCCCAAATATTGAAGCATGCCATAGCTCATCATTGTTATAATACCACATTACTCTAATTCTTGCTTTCAAGTTCTTTAATTCTTTAAAAGGAAAATCAAATTCTATTAAAAAAAAACAACAAATATAAGATGATATACCTACAATTATAACTTTCAGAGGTTCAACGAAGCCAGTAAGTGATGATAATTCCACCGATTATCGTTCCTTTTTCTTTCCCTATACATGAGATTGCAAGTTGAAATGCAAAGAAAACCGGAGTTTGTCCTTATTAGATCCATTAACAACAGAAATAGGTTAGAAATCGTGAAGAATTGGCGGTGTAAGGAAGATGAGAAACGGAACCTTGGAGGTGTAGGTGATGCTCTCGAGTTGACAGTTTCAGTTGTCCTCGCACTTGATCATGATTCCATGGTAGAGTTCACCACTTTTGAGCTCAATCGTCACCACGTGATGCCTCATGGAGCAACCGATATTCCCAAACTCCTACTCATCCTCTGCCAAAACCCTACTTTCCTTCTTTACTTTTTCTTTTGTCAAACCAAACTAAGCAACTCTTTCTAATTTATGAAGTACTAACATCTTTAAACTGAAGAAGGCCAAGGTCACCAAGGTAGGAGATAGTGCGGTGAGCGAATTCGATTAGGATGATTACCTGAACCAATTACATCGACTCCGACCAAAACGAATGCATCACAACATGTGCGCACTACCTCTCTCATTCTCACACTCTGTCTCTACTGCGAAATCAAAGAGGCAATGATCGATCTCAATGACAAAAACAATGTTGAGATGTGTTAAGATCGACACGCAGATGAGAGGGAGACGCATCAACGCAAGACTAATGTGTTGAGAGGAAGAACAAATGAAAAGATATTATGGTGAGAGGGAAACGAAAATAAGGGAAGGCATTTTGGAATGAATGTTTTCAAAAGTCAGTCTATTTGGAAATGAGTAAGAATGGTTTGCGAAAAAAAGAAGAAAGAAAAGAATTTTATTGTACGTTCATTAGAAAGTTCAATACTTACCAGAGGTTCCTTCTAAAACTCTGATAGTTAGAAGGGGTTTCAAAAACCTTGGTTATGAGTATTTATTACTGGAGGTTACTATAACATCAGGTAATAAACCTCCCTTAAAAATAATATTTATTGTAGTGTAAAGTATCCCTCACAAATGCTAGAAAGGTTGGAAATATTTTAATATAATTTAAAAAATAAATATAAAATATTATCTTACAGTTATTAATATTTTTCATGGACTTCTATTTTATGGGTTAATGTTATTTATGATTAACGATTATATTTTTATTACAATTTACTCCTTTGTCTCCTTTTTCTACCTATACATACCACCTAGAGGCATAGGGAAAGACACAAGAACAAACAGTAGAGTTCTCTCAAAAGTGTTTTTCTTTTCTTCTCTATATTATCTCTTCAAAGAATGGTGTTCATAAGGTTCAGAGATCTTTCGCTGCACTCGATTGATCTAAAGGATAGTACTATGTGTGCCTTAACCCAGACTATTTCTACTCCTTACCTAATTTATTTATTATCTATTATTTATTATTGTTATAAGTATTATTGGGTCTCTGATTAATATTCTTTGATTCATATACATGTCAGTGTTATTATTGCTCTAATTATTATTATTATAATAATTTTATTATTAATATTATTATTTGTTTAACCTTTTTTCTAACATTCTTAAAGAGAAAAATATTTTATTTTTCTTAACTTGATATTAATATGAAAAAAAATTATCAATGATAATAATTAAAATATTGTTTATAACATGAAATTAAAATGAATTATTTTATTTGATATCATGCTTATGATCATGTGCGTACTGATAAAAAAAAATTTATCTTTATATAAAACAATTGAGGAGATGGTCAAGTAAAATTAAACTTATCTTTTAGAAATTATCTTATTTTTAAAAAGGATTTTTTCGTGTTTCTGAATTTAGAAACTTCCTTACTGTTGTACAAGGTTATGAAGCGGTTTTCGAGTGTAAAAGAATTATTATTTCTAAACATGTGTTTTGATTGGTAAATAATATATTTGTGATGGTTTGTTTGAATTAAGTACATTTGTCTTGTGATAAAATATTTAGTAATTTTTTCTATGATCATTACAAACATAAGTTATGATATATGACATTCTATTATTAGAACTCTTTTGAGAAGTTTGGCTAGAGGTCATTCAATTATAAAATTTTGTGGTACAAAATTAATTAAAAAGGGAAGTGATGAATATATATATGTTTTTAGAAGTGATGATACATGTCTTTATAAATGAGTGTTTTTATGTGAAACTCATGGTATTATTCATTAAGTAACATCTTCATATATTGTTAATCTAATGGTGTTTTATATGGTAAATGTTATGCTTCAAGTTCTAACTTGTCTTTGTCTAAAATTATATAGGGTGAAACTTTATGTCCTGTTTGTCATATCCTCAAATTGAATTCCTTACGAAAGGTTGTGATAAAATTCTCATGAGTTATAGAAAAAAGAAAAAAAAAACAGAAGAAGAAGAACCACATTTAAAATATTTCAAAGTGTGGGAGGTGTCTTGCAATGGTTAACATGCTTGTTAATGAAAAGAAAACAAATCTTGGTTATATATTCTAAAGTGAGTGAAACTATACCTCTAGTATTATTTTGCCATCTAGTGATAATATTATTTGTGTTTTTTCTAGTTATGACAATATGTCCAATTTCTTGAGATTATTGAATGATATAATAATGTAAATTGGATATTGATTCTGGTGACACAATAATCAACTATTGGTTATGGTTATGTTTTAAACTTGGTTGGAGGTGCACTATCATGGAAATGTGTTAAAAAGTTGTTGTCATGATCTACTATGCAATCATAAATTATTCTTATTTTCAATACATCTTGACAATCAAATTATTATATTTAAAGTTTCTAGTAAAAATGTCAATGAAAAATTGACATATAAGAATGAGAGACAAATGTATTAGAAACTTAATTACTCATGGTATTATCTCTCTTGACTTTGTCAGGTCAAAAAGAAATATTGCAGATCTGCTTATCAAAGGGTTGATGCATCAACAAGAATTTGAGTCTTCGAGGGGAGTGAGATTAAAACCTATAAATTAGTTGCAACGATGGACACCCAACTCCACATGAATGGTGATCCCATGGAATAGATTTCAATAGGTAACAACAAAGTTGTTGTTTACTAAATACACCAACTAATTTGATTAAATTTTATGTCTCATTTTCATGGCGAGGTGTACTATAAATTGTGGCAATAATTAGGTTGAGGTATATGCATTATTATGCTTATATATTATTTTTTAAAATACCTCTTAATAAATCCAATGACAATTATTGTAGAGGTGTGAGTCACAAACCATAATTTGAGGATTTACTTAGTGAGTATGATGGTGGGGTCACCATTGTGAGACATGGCCAAGTCTCTAAGTGACACTCATGAAACAAGATACATGCGTAAGGCTGTAACGTGCACCCATTGATAAGAACCTATAATGAACACCAATATTGTATGTGTTATTTACTAAAACTCGGTCATAGGGGATATAGCTCCAAACAATTAAGTCTCTACATGCATTCTCTTGGGTGAAAGTTCATAAGGTGTAACGCTCAAATCCGGAAGGTTCCTTACGCTGAACTACAATATTTTGTTTTAACAAACACTAGAGTTCTCTCAAAAGTGTTCTTCTTTTCTTTTCTATATTATCTCTTAAAATAGCAGTGTTCATAAGGTTCGGAGATCCTTCGTTGCACTCGATTGATCTTAAGGTTGTTGTATCTTGGGAGATAAACACATATGATTTTGTTTTGTCCTATGCAGTAGTGGTGTTTTCTCTCTAAGGATAGCATTATGTGTACCTCAAACCCAGACTATTTCTATTCCTTACCTTATCCATTTATTTATTATCTATTATTCATTATTGTTATAAGTATTATTGGGTCTCTGATTAATATTCTTTGATTCATATACATATCAATATTATTATTGCTCTAATTATTATTATAATAATTTTATGATTAATAGTATTATTTGTTTAATCTTTTTCTAACAGAAACTTTAACCCATTTATTTTCCACCATTATAGGATATCAAATTCTTGTGTAACTGGAAAATGATCTTTTTCTAAGTAATAATCCAACTCTGTTTTCATAACTATGGTTCTAGATTTTTTTCTTTTTTGTCATAAACTCTAAAAATTCATTTGCATCATGTGGTAGATGTCTACATACTCGTCTTCGTCCCCATACCCAAATTAAAAACTCAAGTATTATCCATACTCGTATTCAGTCAATATAGGGATTTCTTATCAAAATGGGGACAATTTTAAATAATACCCACGAGAACGGATAAATTTTCCATCCCTATTGATGAATAAATGGACTAAGATAATAATTCAACCAGAGGAATTACGAGCAAGTTCAATATGTAAAAATTATGCAGAAAAAGGATTAAGGACTAAACTTCAATCGTCGCCACTGTCATGAGAATCTTTTAATATGCTTTTTTCGTTTCAAACCTTCAGTCTCTCTAAACTTTGATGGTATAATATAACATAAAAGACAACCGATTTGATGACCCAAAGCACATAGCACCTACACTTGTGAGATTTATAGTGTTCTCTGTCCATAACAGAGTAGTTGCCATAATAAATTGTTGCCAATTATATGGGATTACAATATCAAGATTTATGTAACAATTATAAATTGATTGACAGATGGACCACATGGAAATAATTAACCATGTGAATATCTTATATTATCCCATATCACATATTTAGAAAATTTCCAACACAATACCAGTAAAATATTTAAGTTTTCCAAGATCTTTGATTTTGCATCAAGAGTGAAAATGATGTTTAACCCGATCACAAGTAGAAGTATCGTCAGCCAAAATGATATTATCAACATAGATAAGAATAATAATGAAATTGTGATCTCGAGGGAGGCTGAACAACATATAATCAAATTAGGATCGGTGAAATTCAAAACTAAGAAGAGAATGTCAAAGTTTGCAAACGGATTTCACAAACACTGCTTGAAGCCATAAAGAGAACAAGTAGGTTGCATTCAAATCTAGGAGAACCAATAGAAAAACTAGAAGAAAACACATATTTTGCAACAAGAAAAGTGTGCGCACTCAGTAGTTTTGCAACGAGAGTAAAGGTTTCATGAAAAGAGTGTTAGGAGAATAAGGTGTAGGATAATTATAGTCTTTCAAATAAAGTGGTGTTTGATGAGTTCTGCTTGTGTGATGGAGAGGCACTAAAGGTATTGAAGGATGGTTAGAAGAAGAGTTCCCCAATTAATATGTAAACTTATTTATAAAAGTTTTTCTTAATAAATTCTCTACATCTTCATAAGATAATTTAAACATAGAAACAAACTCAGTTTTTCTCGTCTTATTTTTCTTTCTTAAAATCCATTTTGAATAATCAAAGCAAATACATATTAACGATAAAGAAAACGAGATACTAACATAAAACTACTTCAACTATATATTTTATTTTAAACATTTCTATGTACATTTTATGTTAAAATAAATAACCATCCCTGAAAACTAAAGCCTAAAGAAAGGAAGGGTCGGTGACCAACAATTTGATTTAAAATGTTTGAGTTAAAACTCATTAAGAGTGCTTACTTATCTTGCGAGAATTATGATGATCTTAGAAGAAGTTTTTTAAAATCTTAGAATTGTTACTAGAGATGACAAAAATATATGTATTTATGAGAATCTGCATATAAAATCTATGACGGATAATTAGTATCTCCATGTATTTATTATATGTGGATAACGGATAAGAAGTATTTTAATACTCACTTATAAATGGGTCAGGTGCGAGTATTATACTATCCGTATTCGTAAGTATATGTTACCGGCAAAAAATTAAAATTAAAATTTAATTTATATTTTATTTAGTTAAATTTAATTAAAATTATATTTATTAGGTTAAATTTAATTAAAATTAAAATTTAATTTAATTTATATATTTTTTTATAATTTTATTTAAAAAATTTTAAAAATATATATATTTTTTAAATATTTACGAGTATGTGGGTATCTACGGGTACCCACGAGTTTTAAAACAATCCGCAGATATTTTTTAAATGGGTATTTGGCAGATAAACAGACTGATAATGAGTGAATTTTTTTTTACGAGTAGGTATTATTTGTATCTAATCCAACCCGTTACCAGTCTAACTTATTATGAAACTTTAAAACTTATTTTTAATAAACAAAAATGAGGATGTAACTCAGATGGTAGAGCGCTCGCTTAACATGCAAGAGGTACGGGATCGATACTCCGCATCTTCAATTATTTTAAAATTGAAAGTATTTTAATGACTTTTGTGGATGTGGTGCTACCTGCCCAGCATAGACCCACCACCTTTAACTCTCATTCTGTCTTCTATCGATCTTTCTTACACTTTTTCTTTATCACCCTCACATCATTCAAGGTTTGCATTTTGTTTTTGGAACTTTTTCCCGTTCCGTTCATTTTTTTCTTGCACCCCCGTATTTTTCTTATCTTTTCCATTTTATCTCTCTAAATTATATTTTAAAATAATGAATCCAATCTACACATAAAAGAATAACATCACTCTTAATTCAAAACTTTAAGACAATGAATTTATGAGTCTTCACTCTTATATGGTGTTCAACTTTATCATTTTTACTCAATGTACTTAGACTCACACTCAGATTTTCAACAATCTTCATTCAAGTGTAAGTCCCTTCACATTGACAATTTTTCCTTGAATCAGGGACATGTTTGCATTCTCTACTAGGAATGGATTGATGGGTTTTCATCCTTATATAGTGCTCAACTTTCTAAATTTTACTTAACGACTTAAACTCATATTTAGTTATTGCAGACCGCTTAAACTCATATTTAGTTATTGCAGACCGCAGCAAGGATGAAAGAATTGAAGGAGTGCAGGGTAAAGATTATCTTGGTTTGAGCACTGTCAAGAGTATAGGGAAGGATATTCAGGACGTGAAGAGCAAAATTCCAAGAGATATCAATGAGAAATATTGGCAACCAAGGTACAAGCCTATTGTTTTTGTGAATTGACCAATTTCCATGCAGGAGGAGACGGTGTATTACTCCATCTTCAAGTGTTGCATCATAAATGTTATGAGGTATGGGATGAATTGTGTGAGTTCACCAGTTGTTGAGTTGTTCGGATTGAAGCGAGGATAAAAAATCCCTTAACCAGAGCGTTATAATTGTGTTTGAGTTCATAAGGTGTTTTCCTTGTCTTGTTTTATTTGTTTGGATATCCAATTTCAAAATAATATTTATTCAATTATTTAATATATGATTTGTTATAAGGGTAAGATGGGAAAAATAACTAAAGTTGAGGTGCAGGTGCAGCTCTTTTATTTTTATTCACAATCACCCTCACTCTACCGTTACCATTAGGCCCAAAGTAAATAAATATTATATATATGTCATCTTTTGTTCTTTACGTCTAAGTAGATTAACATGTCTTAATATAATTAAATGTCAATGAATTTAATAACACGCAACAAACAAACAAGAATGACCGTGAACACTGCAGAACTAATGAGGTCATCAGAAGAGAATATCCAAAGAAACAAAAGAAGGTTTCAGAAGGAAAAGTACATATAAAATACTACAACAGCAAAATTCCACTCACATGGCTAAGGGGTTGCTTTTGCACTTTAAATTGTTTTGTTAGTGTCATTCTGTTTATTAAAAGAAAAGAAAATATTTAATATTAAGTAGTATTTCGTCCATTTAATAGTTTTGAACAAGTATGACTTGTGTTGTAAGCTTTGTAATTATTTTAATTATAAATTATTTAACAATATTTTCCAGATGCTACTGCAACTTGAAATTCATGTTGTGAATTAAGCTTTCAATTGAAGTTTCGAATTGTAGCTTAGTCAAATGAATGGCAAGGAAACAAGTAAAAACACTAAACGAGTCAGAGCTGTTTTTTTGTTCTCAGAAACGGTACTTCTCTCACCGCTTCACCCACGTGCTGTGCTACCCTATCTTGGTTATCATGCATTCTCATCTTTCTTCTTTTTCTTTTTTCATTTTGAATACTAATTTCAACATAACATTACTGTTCTCAATTATACCCTCAATTTAGATAATAGAAATATAATGCACATAAATGTACATTGAGAAAAGAAAAAGGGTCTGAAATAAGTGTAATAGGTAAATTATTAAAATTTCATTAAAAATAGAAAAAGTAAATATTTCACCCAGTTTTGAATTAAAGAAATGCATTCTCATCATTTTTCTTTTCTTTTTCCATTTTAAATACTTATTTCAAGTGTTTAAAAGCAGTCATTTACAAATTATTTTTAAAATGAAAAATCAAATAACAATACGAATAAAATTACATAATAAAGTTTTTTTTTCATATAACAGTGGTTGTTTGAGGTATTTTTTAATTCAAAACTAGGTAAAATATTTAATTTTTCTATTTATAAATTTTTAATAAATTTTAATAATTTACCTGTTATACTTCTTTCAGACTTTTTTTTAATGTGCATTTATGTGTATTATATTTTCTCTATATGTATCTGGTTTCATTTTATTATTTAAATCAAGGGAATAATTGAGAACAGTAATGTTATCTTGAAACTAAAAAAAAATAGATAAAAATAAATAATATTTTTTAACAAATTAATAATTGAAAAAATGCATAAATTATTTTTATAAAATAAAAATTTAAATAAATTGATATTATAAATTTAAATAAAATTAATTTATTTAAAAACATTAATTTCAAATAGTACTATATAAAGTCAAATTCTAAAGAAAATGCTTGAATCATTAATGTCTTTGTCATCTATAAATCATTTAATTTTGAATGAAAATATCTAAATAAACAAATTCGTATTCATCTATTGGTAGGATATGGATACTGCAAATTCGTATTCATCTATTGATAAATAAGCAATTAAAATCCTCAAAACTTGTGACTATTCATATATCTATTTTGTATCTATTTATGAATTTTATTAGAGAAAATCTCTCAGCATGCTTTTTTTTTTTTACCATAATTAGTGTATGAATTTATAGGTTGAATCATAAATTTGAGTATGATTCTTGATAGAAGTTGTATCCTAAGAAAATTTAGAGTTCTGAGTAGAAACATACCTCATCCTATTTCCGCGTTTTGAAGACACTAGAGCACATGAAAAATAAGGAACAATCAAGAGCACTTCTCTTACAGTCAAAGAGATTAATAAATGTTGGCCAAGACATAACATCATGACTTTTCTTTTTCGGATTGGGTCAAATGAAATCAAAGTTATAATTCTAAGGATCAACAAGTTAAGGTAAAATGAGAAAAATAAGGGGTTGTGGACCCTAATAAAGACATGCCTAATTGAAACTATTGACACAAGCCAACTATAGATAAATAAGGTTAAATAGCTAGAAAGAGAATTAAGATGATGTTTTGATATTGGAGTGCATTCCTTAGTTAGACTATTTTGGCCCTCACCATTAGAAGAATAAAATACTAATATGTCACATATTCAAAACCATTCAAATTTCCTTCTAGTTTAAATGAAAATTTTATCGTCATGAAAAAAAAAAAACACATCATTCTTGAATTGATTTTAAAATTATACAAAAAATTATCTTTTTCAAATTCCACACTTTCAATTTGAAAAATATAATTGAATTAAATTGTGAATCAAGATTAATAAAATAGTGATAGTTATACAAATTAAGGTTAAAATACCTTTTTTTTCCAATTTTCGTCAAGTTTTATCAAATTCGTCTTAATTTTGTTTTTGTATTCAAATAGGTCCCAATTTTTGTCAATTTTGTTCAATTTGGTCCAATTTTTCAAACACTGTTTAAATCATTCACGACCATAAAGTGACTATCAAGTGTCACTTCGTGATTTTTTTAATTTTCTAATATTTTTCAACATTTTTAATTTTAATTTTTTTTTAAATGTACACGTGTCAATCCAGCAAGGTGCAACATGTAAAAATCAATGTTTTATATTCAATTTGGTCTCTATATTTGTTATTTTTGTTCAATTTCGTACTTTTGTTTAAAATTGACCAATTTTGTCCCTATTGAAGATGAGACCAAATTTAATTTTTATATAAAAGTTATAATGATGTGAATTTTAATATATTATATAAAAATATTTAATAAAAAATATGAATTTTAATGTAAAAATTAAATTTGTTTTCAATTTGGGGAGGGACAAAATTTATTCATGTTAACAAAAGTTGGAACTAAATTGAACAAAAACAACGAATAAAGGACCAAATTGAATATAAAACATTGACTCTGACACATGGCACGCTACTAGGTTGACATGTTGACATTTAAAAAAATTTTAAAAACTTAGAAAATCATAAAATGACACGTGGCAGTCATTATTTATGGTCATTAATGATTTTAACGGTATTAGCAAAAAAAAATCAAATTGAACAAAATTGACGAAAATTAGGACCGCACAAAAACAAAATTAGGATTGATTTGACAAAACTTGACGAAAATTGGGATTAAAATGGTATTTTAACATATAATTAAAGAAGATAAAGGAAGAACCAAAAGATACCATAAGGATTTATGTTAGTTTAGATCTACAAATCCTACATTAGTTATTCAACCTTAGAATAATTGGTTTCATTATCTAAAAACAAGTTTGGATAAAACAATATGTTATTATAAACTAAAACAATAACAATAAACTCTTGAACACCTTTATGAAGATATCAAACTCTAAGAGATATCAATCTCTATCAACTCTTCATCACAAAAAGAATATGTGCCTACCAACACTTGAATTAGCCTAAAGAGGATCTAAATCTTTTTAACTCTTTATCACCTAAAGAAGATATATGTCTTACAAACTCTTGTTATAATAGCAAAAAACACTGGAAGCAATCTAAAAAAATTTCAACAAAACACCACTAGAACGCTGAAAACAACGAGAAAGTGTTTATCAAATAACATAATATAAGCACTCACAAATATTCAACACAACACAACCTCTATGATTTTGAATCTTGAAAGCTCTTTTGAATATTGGAAATATTTTAGGTTTATCACTACAAACTCTCTTATTAAAGAGTGAGTGAAAAGTTCTATTAATATAGTTTTCAAAACACTAATTCAAAAATCATATTGACACATTTAATTGATTAAATGAAGCTCATAATTGATTATTCTAACAAAATTTTGAAAAATAGTAACAACGATTTTTATTTTAATTGATTATTACATGTGTTATAATCGATTAAATTAGCTTTACAATTATCTTAAAATGTTTATAATTTGTTATGAAATACTATAATCGATTAATATTTTAAGAACTCTAAAATCACTTAAAATGGTTCTATAGTGATTTGATTATCCTGTTCTAAATCTCACTAGGAATAGTTTAATCAATTATACCAAAGCTTAATTGATCAACAGTGCTAAAATTTCAAAATATTTTACCATAAGTCAAAAATTATTTTTATTTTAAATAATTTTAATATGGTTGTGTTTTGATTTTAACCTTATGAATACCTTGCATGTGCAAGAATAAAAACAACAATTAATAAAAGCAAGACTCTTAATAGAGTTGTAATACTGATTCATGGTCCATGGATTGATCCTAACTCATTCTTAAATGAGTCCCTTTTTATTAACCCACTAAATGAGTGGGTTGAAAAGCCTCAATCTTCCAAAGCCCCACATAAAATGGGTTAGGGCTAGAGCTTTGACCTACTATAAGACTTCAATTAACTCTTAAGTACTTTTCAAAATTGCATGAGTCTTTTAAATATTCTAAATTACAAACTGATCAATAACTATTTTGCATTAATTATAAATTGGTCTTTTTTTTAAACTTTATTGTTTATAACTTAATTAAAAGGTTAAGGCCAACCTAACCCAACTTGTCTCACTAGGCTAACCTAACCCAACTTGAATTTTCCAACCTAACATTATCCAATGTTGGTAATCCCTTTCTCAGCTTAACATAACATGGCTTGATTTGAACTTTGTTCAACACAGACTCCACTCAACTCAACTTGGCTTGACTTGGGTCTAAATCTACGGAGTGATGTGGACCCAACACTACTCCACCCAATGTTAGCCTAATTCAACTCAACCCAACATGAGTCTGACTTGACTCAACGTAGACTGAATAAACTCAACCCAACTTGGACCCTCTTCAACATAGTTTGAATTAAACCCAACTCAACTTTACCTGATGTGGGCCTGACTCAACTGAGCAAGAGATGGACTTGACTCAACTTAGCTTGAGAAAGGCTCAACTCAACTTGAACAAACATGGGTCCAACTCGACTGATTTAAAGATGGTCTCGATTCGAATGAGTTAGAAGGGGGCTCAACTCGACTGAATTAGAGGTGGATCCAATTTAATCGAGCTAGAGGTGTGCTTGACTCAATTGAGATAGAGGTGGGCCTGACTCGATTGAGAAAAAGGTGGGTCCAAATTGACTTGATACGACAAGGAGTCAACTTAACTTGGCTCATGGTGTACCGAAAATCACTCAACCTCACATATACTTGACTTGACTTGGTCTAATAACATAGGCCAAACTCGACTTGGTCCAATGTGGGTTTGACTTGACTTGATCCAACATGGTCTTGACTCTACTATTATGGATTTGGACCCATTTCAACTCGACCCATCGTGGGCCATACTCAACTTGGTTTAAACCTTACTTGACTTGGATTGAATTAAGTAAACCTTATGTGGGCTCCACTCGAATGAAGTTGACGCGGGTTTAAACTGACTTGGCTTGACATGGGCCGGAATTAACTCGAATTCAACAATGGCTCAACTCAATTTGGCCTAACGTGGGTGCAATTCAACTTGACCATATACTTGAAGTTGATTCAACTCAACCTGACCTTGAACATTACTAGATGTAATTAACTTGAGTATAAACTAACCCTGTCCGTTTTGACTTAGGATCGACTTGGGTAGACCTAGACTTTGCATGACTCGATCGAACAATGTGTGACCTAACTTGGCCAACATGAGTCCAATCTGACTTGCTCTGCCATGAGCCAAGTCTACCTCAGTCTGATCTGATTTTCGCAAAAACTTGACTCAACCCACCTAGACTTAGTCCAACCTTACTTGTCTTAACAAGTGCTCGACTTGACTTGGCCCACATGAAGATAAGTTAAGTTAGACCTGGACCTCCATCTCATCTTAACTTGGACTCAACCTAACCTCGGGCCATCTAGACCAATTTGACAACGTGTTGGTCTAACCTAACTTCATTTAAGCCTCACTCGAGTTTCCTTAATATTTGGATTTGGATTGAGTAAATGCTTTTCATGTACATAACCGTTTTTTTAAGAATTTTTTTAATTTTAAATAGTTTTTTTTTTTTACTTTAAGAAATGGTCCATAGATTGGCATCAACCCATGAGGTTTTGTTGGTGTTTTGGTCTTGTGAGTTTTTTCTAATGTGGGTCTTTTTTTATCTTATGAAAATTTTTGGTCGTAATGCACGTGGGTTAAAGCCAAATCATATGGATTGTACCAAATTGACAAGTCTAACTCTTAAACACATCTTTATTATATATAACATCTTCGATCATCATCAGAACACCTTCACTAGAGACCTAAGTCTTCTCTTCAAGTCTAACAATAGGTTATTCTTGAAGATGAACCTCGACTAAAACATATTGTTCCTCGTTAGCATAACTAAGGCTTTGTCCATGCAAAAACTATAAATATTTTAACATATATATATATATATATATATATATATGTATGAAGAAACCTTTATAGTGACCTTTAAGCTTATATGAAGGGTGCAAAGTTTAATATAATAATCCATGATTAAGAGAATAAGACACACAAAGAGCTAAAGTGGAAAAAAATTTGGGAAAACATACCTTAATATGAATGGGAATGACGAAAGAAGATATAAGCAAATTTGAAAAAAAATGTAGGGAAGACAAGGTATTAGCCAAATGAATAGTTGTGAATGGGTGTATGGTTTTGTATAAAAGGTCATTGCAAAAAATTCAAAACTATGAATCTCATAATTACATATGACACCGTAGGGAATGTAAGACCCGAGAAAATTAAATAGTTAATTAAATAATTATTTAAGTAATGTGGGTAATAAGAGCATTTAAGATATTTAATACGGATTGTTATGACGTGGAAAAGTACTAGCTCAAGTGGTTGAGAGTACTTTATTGTGTGAAAGGACTTGGATTCAAGTCCTTTGTATGTTATTTAACTTATGCATTTTTATGTTATATATTTGAATGTGAGACGTGATAACATAACCTTAGAATTAGAGGAATTATCATGAATATGAGTTGGTTGAATTGGTTGTGCACTTGCTTTGTGATTGAAGGGTTATGAGTTCAAACCTTGCTAATGACAAATTCATTCTCTTTTTTGCCAATTTCTTTTGGCATGAATATGAAAGGGTTGGGAACCCTAGCAACTAATGGAGAGGCAACGTAAGGGCTGAAACACAATGGGTAATATTCATTGAATGGCCTTAGTCATAATTTTATTTAATAAAATTCGTTTTAGCAAATTAAAGAGTAATTAGGGCACATTAATCTTGAGAGAGAAGAGAGAAGGAGATGAAAATCAACCTGGGAAAGTGCAGACAATTTTGAGAGTGAGAGGGGAGCGATTCTGGTTCGTGAAAGAGGCCAAGGAGAGAAGAGTTAAAGTGTTTCTTTTTAGCAAAGGGAAAAAGGTGTGAAAGGAGAGTGAAACAATAAATGAGTGTAACTGCAATTAAATGGTGAGTATAAGATTTTGTGTTTTGGTGAGTCAATAAATGAAGAGTTATAGGGTGAAGCAATGTAATAGGTTAGTAAGCATTAAGAATTGGGGATCAACTGAAATTTAGTGTCAATGGAGATAAGCAACTATTCTCCTATGAGCCTTAGATAGTCTAAGGGGTGGCTGAATTCCATTTTTAGACTTGAATAAGTCAGAGGGAATGGATTAGGCAATTTCCTTAAGCTTGATCGAGCCATTATGCTGGGATAGAGAACTTGGAGAATTACTTGTGGGGAATATATGGACCTATGAGTATGGTTATAAGTAATTCAATTGATTGAAGTATGGATGGGTAACTTTGCATAATGTCCTGATTAATGGGAAGAGTGATGCTTGTGGTAGTGTTCTAGTTAGGAACAAATCAGTGAGTGTGCCAAAACCAGCAGCGAGGTACTTCTGGTGTGGCGCCTGGCGGCCTGCTGATGCCGCCAGGTGATAAGAACAATTGTAGAGGTCCCTGTACTACGTGGCGCCTGGCGGCAAGGTGTGCTAAACCAGACAGTGACTGAAAAACAGTGGCGCTGGAAGGGCACTAGTGCCTGGCGGTGGGCTAGTACCGCCAGGCGTCTGAACTGATTCTGCCTAGCGGCGTGTAGGCTGAGCCAAGTGAAAATGTTGTTGTCCTTGATTTGTTTGTGTGTTGTTTTGAGCAAGGATACTATACTTGGATCGGGAGATGCTATGCCATGAGCGGGTAGGTTCATGGATGGTGGATAACATGTGATGATATGAGCGGGGAGGTTCATATCCAATTACTCTCGTGTGGGGATACGAGCGAGGTAGGTTCGTATGTTCCGCGCTCACGCTTGAGAGATGCCACGTGCGGAGAGGTACGGGGCTGGTGGATCACATGTGTTGGACTACGGGCGGGTAGGTCTATAGAGCAGGACTACGAGCGGGAAGGTTCGTAGAGCAAGACTACGAGCGGGGAGGTTCGTAGAGGCAGGACCACGAGCGGACACGTTCGTGTGAGCATCATATTCCCGAGTCCAAGGCTAACCATATGTGTGATTTGAAGGCTATAAAGCCTTGGGGTTAAGGTCTTGGCCAAGAACTAAGTAAGATGAATAAGATGAGTGTATGTCTTATTTTACATATTATATATTTGTTGTTTTATTTTCTCAACTCACCCTTTCTGTTTGTGTATGGCGATGATCGTGTGATTCGTTACACGGGAGCAGATGTTGATACAGGTGATGCTGAGGACGCTCAGGTGACAGAGTGAGGGCTAGCTGGGATTAAGCTAGGACTATATTTATGATGATCATTTATGTTTTATTTTGGATTTTTGGAAATTGTAAAGTTTTAAATACTACGATTTTAAATATTGTGGCGCGATGCTTAAACATTTTAATTTTCCTGCGTTTTGGGAATAATAATATTGTGACATATTATTTGATTTTCTTTCTTTATTTATTTAAATTAGTAATATTCCTTAGAAATATTACAAGGAAAACAACTATAAACTAGAAAGAAGTTGAATGGGAAAATATAAGATGTTAAGGCCATTTAAATGTCTTGCAAAAAAAAAATACATAGATTAATAACTAGACGTTGGATATTTGTATTTTATTAAGCATTCTTTCTAAGTACGAGTACTTCAATTACAACTTGAAGACAAAGTCAATGTTGTTAAGATAGTTACTAACTAAAATACTATTAGTTTCTTTGTTAATGACTTAAGATTAGGAATCACATAGGGTTAGAATAAGTATTGACATAAGTATTCACTTGGATATCAACATCATCCTATTTAACTGATTTCAAAATTCTATAATTAAGGGTGGCAATGTGGGCTTAGCTCGACTGGCTAGCCCGCATGCCTGTTAAAAAAATGTAGGGTAGGCCAAGATATTGAGTCCGCTGGCCCGCATAACCTGTAGTTCGCATGGGTTGTCCTGCGGCCCACAAAAAAAATGCACTTATGTAATTGGTTACTTTCCTTCTGGACTTATGTATAAACGTTTCAAGTTCTTATTTGAGTGGAAAAGAGAAATGTTATGTATTTTTGAATGTGCTAAAATTTGAAGAATACATTGTGTATGTCAAAGTACGAATATGAATATGATGAAAATATTAAATTATCAATTTATCATCCAACTCCCTAAAGTTTTTGCTTAATTATGTTAACTTGTTAAAGTTTTTCAATTTGTTAAATATTGAAAGCTTTATCATAAGAATTAAAAGAAAAAAACGGGCATGTTTGTGGACCCGCACTTATGCGGGACATGCCAGACATTTCAACAACATTTTCAACACGATACAAGCTTAAACGGACCGGACCAGCTGTATTGTCACTCCTGTCTACAATCAAATGGGTAAAAAAAATTATAAATAAACATGGACTAAAACAATGTTAGACCCCACTTCAAGACTTTAAAAGAATTACCAAAATAATAATATTAAGATTAAACAGATTAAGAAAAAACTAGAGAAACTAAACATTATCATCAATCAAGATAAACCTAATTTAATTTTTTATAAGATAATTCATAGCTATATATAAAAGAAATTATTCTTTTTAGTGTCCACATTTGTTTTCCAATTTTATCTTTTAAATAATTTTTTAAAATTAAAATAATTATTTTATTAATTTTACTATTTTAAGTGACAATTTATTTAAATTTTAACTGTTTTTTTTTTGATTTAACTATTTTTCAAGCTTAACTATTTTTTTAATTAAAAAATTATCAGCAAAATAAATAAAATTTATTTAAATAAAAATAAAAATCATTTATATTTAATTACATAGTTATAGTTATAATAATAACAATAATTTTATTACTTTTTCTTATCTAAAAAATAACACATTTCAATACGTCAAACATGTGTTTTCACAATTATAGAAATAATGAGAATTAAACTTTTAAATAAAACTAATCCTATATTCTTTACAAGAACTAAATCACCCTCAATTAGATTTTGCCTTTAGAACGAATCAAAAGAGAGTAAAAAAAAAAAAAAACTCAAATATATGGGTAAATAATGTACATTCATATGATATTAAAAAAAAAACAAAACAAAACGTATGGATAAATAATGTACATTAAAAACCCCGTATATATTCTTTGTAAGTTGTCAAACTCAAGGAACCCACCATGTTACAACATTGATTGAGTTCTTAGAGGTTGTTGTGATTTTCTGCGTGTCATAAATAATTAAATGTGATTGAAATTCAACTTTTGACACAAATGTGAAATCAAAAAGGGTGGAACCCTAAGTTGCCTTTGAACTTTGAATATAGTTATGGAGGAAGCAATGTTTGGTGGAAGCTATTAATTGTTGCTTTAAATGTTAATTTACAACCCCAATAAAATTTAGTTTCTCCCAAGGAAAAACCTTACCAACTATCACTCTTCCAAATCAAATTCAAGTCTTGCTCTAGTAACCTAATAAATTTTAGGTTCAAGTTATATATATATATATTTTAAATATTATGTATACTCAGTTATTACTTTTTATTGTGATCTATTTCTTTCTAAAGTTAAAGATATTTTAATTATTCTTTTATATTAATTATACTTCCTTTGTCATTTGTTTTTCTCTTTCAACTATGATGACTGTTTTTATTTTGTATTCGTGTGTGGTACCTTCTAATATTTAATTAATTTACACATTAGATAATTTTACAACTATTATCTCCAAATAAAATAAAAACTTGGATCCAAATCAAACCGTTTCACTTTGTTTTGTGTCGTGTTTCTCTGATTAATAAAACATTGACATGTAAATTATTAAAATTTTTTCCATACCTTTTAGCAGTTCTGTTTTTACGGTCAATCCTTTTTTTCTAAAAATGTAAGATTGAAAAGTGTTTTTATTCGGAAAACTTATGATATTTCTTATAATAAAACAAAGATTAAAAGTAATGGAGGAAGAGAAGAAATATTACCAAAATAAAACTTTAAATTTTATTAGAAAATGATATTAGCAACTCCTAATATAATATTAGGCATAAGTTTTGTTGGTTTACTAGGTTCTCTTGTGATAGCTAACTCTACCAAAAATATCCATGTATGACAGTTATAGTAATTACTTAATCATAACGCAGTAGCAGATAACTTATATTTCATCAGCTTTCATGTATATTAATTAATAAATTCTAATTCAAGATCTCTTTCGGTTGCTGTGGCTAATAAAATAACTTTGCTTCAAATAGAAAAACAATTGTCAGTTTTCTGGGTTCTGGTAATTTAACTTTAAACCTTTAAACCGTTAATGAAGAATCTTTTGTTCCATTATCCATTTCAGGTTCAAATGGCTACTTCACATTCACTCCAGAATATTTCAGAAAAAGTGATCATTGTTCTCTCACAGAGGTAAAAAAATCGACCAGGCTAAGTTACAATAAAAATCATTTATATGTTCAAATCATGTATATCACATCCTTTGTGGAAAATACACTACAAGAATTTAGTAAGAATGAACAACATCTAACCTGAAAATTAAAAAGTAACAAATATCTTTCTTATATTTTACTCCTGTAAGTGTAATATAAAATCAAATTCATCGTATAAAGACGGGAACTAAACCTTAGTGTTGCGTCTGGTTTTAGAAAACTGTTTTTGGGTGACAAAATACAAAAACAGTGATAAAAGAGGAACTTAAAATCCGCGTGGCGTGAGGAACAGTGCCTTGTCCCTGCATACAAAAATGAAATAGGTACACATTTGGCGGTTTTGGTCCACACACACCTCACAAATGTGTCAGTTTGTTGGCATGACCTTGGTTAAAGCAAGAAAGAACCCTCTTTGCTCCCCAGCAACATCTATTTATATCTTACCCATGCTCCTTTCATTTTCCTCATCATTCACACTCTCTTTCTTCCATCTCCATTAATCGTTCAGATATTTTGGGAGGCTAGAAAAAAATGGTGCTTTTGGGGCTTTTCTTGCTGGGATTTCTTTCTCTGGCTTCACCTCTCTCTGCTGCTTCTGACTATGGTTGGATGAATGCTCATGCAACCTTTTATGGAGGGGGTGATGCCTCTGGCACTATGGGTGAGTTACACTGTTTACTCATGTTATGTTTCATTCTATAGTCACGAAAAGAAACAAAACATAATTTACTTATTTTACGTTGGTGTTGGTGTTGGTGAAGGTGGAGCATGCGGGTATGGGAACTTGTACAGCGAGGGTTATGGAACAAACAGTGCTGCTTTGAGCACAGCTTTGTTCAACAATGGTTTAATTTGTGGCGCATGTTTCGAGATTAGGTGTGTTGATGATAACAAGTGGTGTCTTCCACGGTCGGTTGTGGTCACTGCAACCAATTTCTGTCCCCCAAACAATGCCCTCCCAAACACTGCAGGAGGATGGTGCAACCCTCCCCTTCACCATTTCGACCTTTCTCAACCTGTCTTCCAACAAATTGCTCAATACAGAGCTGGAATAGTTCCTGTTGCTTACAGAAGGTATACTCATCATTTGTTTTGTTTTATTATTTACAATCAAAAAATGTTTTATGAAGTTTTTTTTTTTTTTAACAATATGTAACTATCATTTAAGAATCTTAAAAAAAAAACTTTAATGATGATACATTTGTGTTTTTTAAAGAAAAAAAATGAAGAATAAAGTTACCTGAATGTAAATAAAACTCTTATATTAAAATATCATTGTGCTTATATTAAACTGCCCTCACTCATTTCTAAAATTTTATAACAGGTAAGAAGTGGAGGATGTCTGTGTATGTAACTAACAGGCTAATGATTAGGAAGTTACATGATGTACAATAATGCACAAACTTGATTATTTTTATTTTTTGGAATGTTTATAGTTTTGTAATATTATTTTAAATAAAATATAGAAAAAATAGAGTAAATTTTCTCAGTTTCAAGTTTTAAAGGTGTTTTTTTTAATTTAAAATTCTATAATAAAATCGCATTTATTTTTGAATTTAAGAAAAAAATGGAAGTACAATTAAATTTGTTTTAAGTTTGCAGGGTATTTTGGAATTTTATTACAAAAAAATTGTTTGCTCAAAGCTATTCTAAGGCCTAATAGAAACAAAATACATCTAGGCTCTGGACCATGTCTGAAGCATAGCATAGAATCTTTCCTTCTGTTCGAATTACACACTGTTACAAATAAAGTCAGCAGAAGTGCAGACTCTTCATGTGAGCGTTTTTTTATTTCATAATTCTAAGTGCTCTTTCTTGTTAAGGGATTTTTGGATACATAAGCATGCATTTTGTAATATAGATATACAGAATAGAATTTTCTGGTTTCTGTTATCACCAGGCTCGACATTAAGTGTTTCTCATCCAACAAAGTTGACAAGCTGATATGGTTTTACATAGTACAACAGCTTTTCCCATAAAAAGAAGAACAGTTGAAGAGAATTTTCAAGTTTGTCAGATTCTTTTGTTCGAGTTTTTGATAAATAAACTATGTATACTAACCACGTTCATGTTCTAGTGATTTGTGACTAGGAATATATTCCTTTTACCTGGTGTGACTGCACACTTTTCTGTCCAAAATATTGATTCTTTTTTACTTTTACTATTAGGGTCCCTTGCCAAAAGAGAGGGGGCATCAGATTCACCATCAACGGCCACTCATACTTCAACCTAGTCCTAATCACAAACGTGGGAGGTGCTGGTGATGTTCATGGAGTTTCCATCAAAGGTTCAAGATCAAATTGGCAACCTATGACCAGAAACTGGGGTCAGAACTGGCAAAGCAACAGTTACCTCAATGGACAAAGCCTCTCTTTTAAGGTTACCACCAGCGAGGGACGCACCGTTGTCTCTTACAATGTTGCACCGCCAAGTTGGTCCTTTGGCCAAACTTTCAATGGCAACCAATTCGTTTAAACACATACCATGAAATTTTATTATTTAATACTACATTATGTCTTACAAGAATGGTTTAGGTTTAATTCTGTTCATCTTTAGTTTTTTCCAATACTGTATCTAAGTATATAACAGTAAAAGGAAGGAATATGATATAGGAGTTGAGTTATGAAGGACTTGTTTTAGGATGGTCCTAGGAATTTGAATTGTGTATGTTGTGTCTAGCATTTGAAAAGACAGAGTTTAGGTGGCAGGGATGAATGTTTAAAGTTGTTTGGTGTTTAGTGTGTGGTTTGTGTCGTGCACAAATTGAAAATGGAAAGCGTGGTGTTTTGCTAGCTTAGCAAAAGAGAATATAGAATAAGAAAGAGACAAAGCAATTTTTGCTTATAGGAAGCAAAACTTCATGTAGTTTAATGCATGTATGACATGTAAGGAATACAATTACGCTTCTCCTGAGTTCTAAGTGTTACTTTTAACCACTTCCTTTTTCTTCCTTGCTTAGTTATATTTTTCAATTCTGAGTGTTTAAATGTTGTGCCGATGTGGATTCGGATTAATCATTGGAAGTAGTTATTACATTGTTTATTCCTCAATTTCTTTATTTAAGGTTTGTGTACCCTTATTTTCCAATTTTTGTAATGGGTGTATGCATTGAGCTATTTTTTATGAATTCTCCATGATGGATCATGGACATCTAGTAACCCCAATACCCATTAACAAGAAGTCATCCATATAAAACAGAGAACCAACACAATAGCTACGATACAAATAGAATAAAGATCAAACCCTTAATATTTTCTCCCAAATAACGAATAAGAATGAATAGGTCTTTTTGGATTTCAATAATCATCAACTACCTTCCTATCTTTGAAAGTGTGAACTAATGGTGTGTTTGGGAGAGGCAATTTAAGAGAATAATTTATTTATTTGGAGAATTTGAATTTCTTTTAATTAAAATGACTTGTTTGGATGGAAAAATTAAAAAGAAATTGAAATTGAGGAATTCTAAGAAGGTATTTCAAATCACTAAAATAATAGAATTTGAAATTGAAATTCCACAATTTGTGAAATTCCTTATTGTTCAAGATTAGAGGTGTCAATTTGGTCCAGACGATCCAAATGATCTAGACGGGTCCGACCGGCCCGACAACCTTAACGGGTCGTGCTGACTTGACGAACCAGAAGAGCTTGATGACCCAGACAGGTCATGTTAGGCCAACGACCTAAACGAGTTAGGTCGGTCCGACAACTCAGACGAGTCAAGAAAGAGTGACAACCTTAACAACCCAACCAGCCTGACTACGCAAACGAGCCAAATCGGCCTAACGACCCAGACAGGCTTGGCTGGCCCAACGACCCAGACGGTCCTGGCTGGCCTGACGACCCAGACAGGACTGGTCGACCCGACGACCTAGACGGGTTAGGGCGGGCGATGACCCAAACATGTTGGGCCGAGATGACATAGTCTTAAATTCGTCCAAATTTGGCTGTGTTGACCTGGACCGAAATTTGGAAAAATTTGGTCAAGTCAGCATCAACTGAAATTTGGCCGAATGTGACCGAGTTGGCTCCAACCTAAACTTGATCAAATAGGACTGAGTTTACGTCGACCAACATTTGATTAAATTTGGTCAAGACAGCTCAATCAAAATTTGACCGAATTTAAATATTTTAAGTTGACAATTATATTTGTTATATTTTTTTCAAAATTTATATATTAAAATGAATATTATTAAAATGAAATTTTATCTCATAAGAGAAATTCAATTATTTTATCCAAACAAAAAATTGAAATGTAAGGTATTCCAATTACTTTATCCAAACATATTATTTAGAAAATGAAAGAAATTTAATTGCAAGAATTTCAAATGCAATGAATTTCAATTTTTTAGAATTAGTAATATGCTTCATCCAAACACAAGATAAAGGTATTTTTTTCTATCTCATTCACATTGCCAATTCTGTTAACTTTTACCGGAGTTTTTGTTTTTTTAAGAACAATCAAAAATACCAAATTAAAATAGTTGAGTTTTACTAATGTGATATCTAAATCAATAGTTGGAGTCATCAATTTATTTTTAAGAAAAAGATAGTTTGACACTACCTACTTTATTTTTATGTCATTTCATACAAAGTTTTAATAATAAAATATTATACTAACATAATAATACTAAATAAACAAAATATGATAATAAAATAATAATTTTTGAAAGTGTAAGTTAGAAGTAAGAGAAAATTTCCAACAATGTTAAAACTATCGATGCTCTTTCTTTTAAGGTTTAATTATTCCTTTGGTCATTGTTTTTGTCTAAAAATGTTAAAGTGGTCCTCTAATTCTCTTTAGTCTCATTTTGGTTCCGATTTTTGAAAAATCAATGCAATTTAGCCCTTTTTATTAAATTTCTTGAAACGGATCAATGATTTTTCATCAAAAAGTGACACTATGATTATGTTAATTACACTAACAAAACAAAGGAATTGAGGATTTGAAAGGTGAATAATATTTTGAAATGGGGATTTTTGTGTTTTAGGGTTTAACATTTTACAATGTTCTTAGGTGAGATGAAATCCCATGGTTGTTTAGTTCGATATGTTGGACCTAGGTGAAGGAATAGTGGATCTAAATTTTCAATAACATCTTTTACATCCTTATATATGGGAAGTAAACTTTATGGTTGTGGGGAAAAGTAGTTACTTCTTAAAGCAAGTACCGTGACGAATAATGGTAGAATGTTTTGGAGATGTTGAAATTGAGAAATATGTATGCAAAATGTTTCAATTGTGTGTGTGGTTTGTTTGTGTTATTTATGTACTATTTTTATTGTAGTTTGGAGGATCTTGTAACTATTTTCAATGAGTTGATGAAGTAGGAGCTGAATTTGAAGAAAAGGTAGCAACAAAAGAAGAAATTGGATGTGAGATCGAAAAAATAGTAGAGGAGTTGCTGAAAAAGCTTGCCAAGCTGGGGAGGAAATTAATTCTAGAGAGAAAGATGGACATATTAAGATGGTTTTTTTTTTCATTTTGTTTTGGGCATGTACAGTAATATTTTGTGTGATATTTGTGCTATAAAGCTATATTAAGGGATAATGTGCATTAAGAATGAAACTTTGTAAGGTGGGGTATAAAATATGGCCTTATCTAAGTGGAACTAAGTTGTATTGGTTGATATTGTTATGAACTATTTTATTCAAAGTGTGTCTGTTATTGTTATCAAATGTTGTTATGCTTGAAGTAACTTTTAGAGATGTAAACAATTTGGCCATAAAGAAGATTTTCATATTTTAACGTGGTGATTGTTAGCTGGATTAATGGCTATAATAAAAGCCCCTCTATACGTGTTCATTGTTATGTGAACTTATCTCAACTTATGACAAATTGTGAACTGGCTTAACACTTTCGTATGCTTCCCTTCATCTTAAATTTCTAAGCCTTCTTGGAAGGGCCTTATATGATGGAGCTAGAATTTCAAGTGTATTTATTTTAGGCCACATTTTTGTCCATTAATTAGAGAAATTTGTGGACTGTAACATGCCTCATAACACTACCTCTTATAATATCTTTACATAATACTGAGGTTGATCTAACCAATAATTGGTAGCAACAATTACATGTCTACAAGGTATCTCCACCAAATCCCAAAAGTAACAACTACAGGTGTGACTATTAAGGTCAGCTACAAATTTTTTCATGGTGAAACCTTGAGTAACCTTAAACTTAGCCTCTCTTGTTCAAACAATTATCCAATGTCCACTTTTTTCTACATCTCTATCTAGTCTTTTACTTGGTTTTGGCATAACATTTCCAAAATATGTTTATAACTTCTATCAAAGGTTTGCAAATCTACTCATGATATAGCACCTAATCCACTCAATCATTGTTATTATTGGTTTATTCCTAGTTATCAATATTCTATTATTGAAGGACTCAATTAAGTTGTTCATTAACAAGTCACACCTCAAATTTTTTAGGAATAAAAACTAACCATTCATACGCTTATAGATTTACCCCTTTCAGCTCTTGCATATTTGCTTCCCATGCTTGATAATATATAGACTTTATTGTTGTCATCATTAGATTTCTTATTAAAACACCACCAACAAAATTTTTCTTTTAATTTCTATGGAGATGTCTAAGGCAAAATTATGCTCCACTGCCCACAACCTTTCATAAAAAAATTGCATAAGTTTCTGCAATAAAAAGAAGATATTGGTAATTTGCATAATGACGCACGTAATTAATAGAATTTTAAGTTTTAAGTGTATTTGTTCTAGGCCACATTTGTTGTCCATTAATTGGAGAAATTTGTGGATTGTAATAGGTCTCATAACAATACCTCTTGTTTCGGGTGTAGGGACCAAGAGCCTACTAAGAACCTCTTCGATCTTACTCCTCTTCTTGAACTCTCCTCTTCTCACAACCGCAATAACTTCTTCTCCAAGAAATCCGCTTCCTCGCTCGATCGATCGAACAGGCGATCGGGGTACCTGTCTAAAAGGCTCTGATGCTTAAGTCAGTAGATGAACCGATCGGTGTATAAGTTTAACTACAGTAATAAATGCGAATTTAAGATCCTCACCAACCTACCTTTGGGCCCTATTTATAGTTTCCGGTGTGGGCCTGTGATTAGGGTTCCTTAATCACGGTCCAATGATCCTCTAATCAAGATTACTGACTTGTTTAACGTTAATTAACCCAATTAACTGGTATCGTTTAGCCGTTCGACCGATGGCCGCTTGACTAAGCTGATTATGTTCTTGATTTTAACAAGTGAATAATTAATGTTTATAACTGATTGACCGATGGTTATATATAAGGCGCTACACGAGTCAGTTAGGAGACTGATCGACTGATGGAGCCTTATAGGTTGGTGCGCGATCGACCTGGTGGCCGATCAAACGATTATTAGTGACTATAGATTTAATTAAATTTTAAGTCATTTACAAATTTAAAATATTTTTTATAGAGTTCTTCTTATTACTTTTTTTTTATTTTTTAAATATTAAAAAAATTATATTTTTTAATTAAATCTTATAATTTAAGTTTTCTTTTCTATTAATATCTTTTTAATGTATTATCCAAGTTACTCCCAAACCTCTTGTACAAGAAAATTCAGATATGTTGCATTAGGGTGTATGAACTTTTTGAACTTTGAACTTTTCTTTTAATGTTCAAATAAATAATCAAGCTTTTACTGTTCCCTCTTTAATCTTGATTTGCTTTCTAGAATATTATGAAATACAATACAAATTCATTGAAAGCAAACGTGAAACCTACCACACTTATAGTTTTTAATTATTTCCTTTGATAATGAAACTTTTAATTAGTAACAAAATCATTTAAAAACATGTATTAGAAATTTGTTGGTAGGAATAGGATTCTTCCTCCACCGAAGTAAACCATTGAGGTGGATATATCTTAGCGAGAATCCACCCTAATGGCAAGCCACGGAGCCAGGTGTCTATCAACGGTTGGGTGAAGGTGATATTTCAACCCTTCTCATCCATCATGCCACGTGTCAGTCATCGACCCCACAGAATCTTGTCCTAGCCAACAACAACGAAGAAATGGATTTGTGGATATATCACTTGATAAAGGGATAAGCCAGAAACGCTCCTGAACCGTGCGATCTAAAAAATCGTACAAATCAACGGCGGAACGCCAATAGAACATGCGAACCACAAGAATGACTCCGAAAGGAAAGTAATACCTATGAAATAAGACTAAGCCATGCACAAAACAAAACCACCACATTCTCCCGTCTCTTTTCCACTGCCACTGCCACTGTCATCAGCATGGCCACCGTCACCACCCAAGCCTCCGCCGCCATTTTCCGGCCATGTGCCTCAAAATCTAGGTTTCTGACCGGGTCTTCCGGTAAACTGAACCGGGAAGTGAGTATGAGGCCAATGGGGTGTCCTCCTTCCGCGTCTTTCAAGGTTGAAGCCAAGAAAGGAGAGTGGCTACCAGGCTTGGCTTCCCCAGCTTACCTTAATGGCAGGTAAGTGCAAATTATGTACATTTTTATGTATCTGTTGTTCTTTTTTCCGATGAAAATGGATTCATAATGATTAACCGGTGTTTTGTGGTACTGATAGTCTTCCCGGTGACAACGGGTTTGACCCTCTGGGGCTTGCCGAGGACCCAGAAAACTTGAAGTGGTATGTTCAAGCTGAGCTTGTGAATGGGCGCTGGGCGATGTTGGGTGTTGCAGGAATGTTGCTTCCTGAGGTTTTCACGAAAATTGGAATCATCAATGCCCCTCAATGGTATGATGCAGGGAAATCAGAGTACTTTGCATCATCCTCCACCCTCTTTGTGATTGAGTTCATCCTGTTCCATTATGTGGAGATCAGAAGATGGCAAGACATCAAGAACCCTGGCAGTGTGAACCAAGACCCCATCTTCAAGCAATATAGCTTGCCCCCACACGAGTTGGGATACCCTGGAAGTGTCTTCAACCCCTTGAACTTTGCACCAACTTTGGAGGCCAAGGAGAAGGAACTTGCAAATGGTAAATGCTTTATTCTCTCTTAATCTCTTCATTTGTTTGTTCTTTCTGTAGAACTGTGTTGTGTAGCTGACCTTGTTAATTTGGTTGTAATCTGTGTAGGGAGATTGGCTATGTTGGCGTTCTTGGGATTCATAGTTCAACACAACGTGACAGGGAAAGGACCGTTTGAGAACCTCTTGCAGCACCTCTCTGACCCATGGCACAACACCATCATCAACACAATTCGTGGCTACTAAGTTTGTATCCAATGACATGATGATAAAAGCCTGTGTCCCTCTCGTGTAATCCTAAATGGGTGAATTTTGAGACAGATTTGGGCATGATTGTAATGATCCTTCTATTTTCATGTACAGAGGAACTGAGATGGTTTTATATATTGTGGTTTAGATTCAAGTCGGTTAATCAGTATTTAAGCATCATATTTTTTAAGAAAATCGAAATTCGAATACAGTATTTCCCAACTATGTAAAATTGAATTCCAGATTTTAGAGAATTTTAATTTAAACTTGGATCACTAGATGGCATATCATAACTCTATAGCATGATCTATAAGTCTGTTAACACTTCTGAAATATTTTTATGTGGGCAAACTCTAGCACTACAAGTCTTGTAGAATAGATGTAGTTTGTTAACACATCTATCTGGTGGCTAAAACTAAATTTAAATCCCAACACAAATGAAAATTACAACTAATTCTAGATGCTATTTTTGTACGGGGTAGGTATTCCATAAACTAATTTCTAAAATTAACAATTCGTGGTGACCATATATTCTTACAAAATATATTTTTGGGAAATCAAGTTTTGGCTTATCTATCTTACTGATCAACACTTTACTCGAACTAACCTCAAATTTCATCTTAATTTCTTCTTTTTATGGAGGCAATTGATCATTCGTGTAAGGCTATCATATTCTTGTGTCTTCATGTTTTCATATTCGTATATCTAATACTATATACAATTGAGAACTAACAAATGAAAAGTTTTTGAATAAACTAATATTTCTAAACAATTTCCATTCAAAATTTTCTTTCTACGAGCAATAAAACACATACGTGTCATTCACTCAGAATTTTGCAATTTCAAAAAACAAATAAAAAAAAAGTTTAAATTCTCTCACATAAACCTATATTCTTCCATCTCTCGACCTAAACCTACCATTCTATCATTCTCTCACAATTTCATCTTCTTTGTTCTCTGTTCCTCTCACTCTCTACCAACCCCAACCTATTTTGTCTCTCTTTCTCACTCACACAGAATACCATTCTCTGGCCAACACAACCTCTTCAGCTTCACTTCTCTCTTTCTCACTCACTCATTCTTATATTTTCTTATTTTTGCTTTTTTACAAGTCTTCATCTCTCTCTCTCACTAACACATTCAAATATCTTCTTCTTTTTGCTTTCTTTCTAAGTACAATTTTTGTTGAGATGAATGGAATGAGGAGAAGATGGGTCAGAAGCAAGACTCTGAAGAACAAAATTGTGAACAAGATTTAATTTTTTTCGTTGCAGAATGACAATGGTATGTAAAGTTTTGATTTTTACTCAACTTTCGGTTATTTTTATCTTTCTCAATGAAAAAAATCATTTTCTTTCTATTTTGCTTTTATCTAACTGAATTTTGCGCTGATTCTAACTTTATTTTGGTTGAAATGGATGAAATATCTGAAAAACACAATAAAGGTACGAAATTTTTTACTTTAGTGGATCTTTTCTTCTTCTCTAAGATTTGAATACTTTTTGTATATTTTTCTTTTATTTCTTTCATGAAGGAAGGTTTTCTAGTAGATCTATTTGAGACAACAAAGGTATAATTTTTTCATCTTCTCTCAGATGTTTTCTGCTTCTACCAGATTAAGTACTTCTATATGTCTTTTTTCCTGTGATGAATGAAGCTTTTATTTGAGATGAATGACAAGTTTGAAGAAGACAACAAAGATACAAGCTTTTTTTCTTCTCTTGGATCTTTTGTGCTTCTACCATTTTTATGTATTTTTTTCTCTAATGATTTAATGTTTTCTTCTTTTGGAGGATTTTATCTGTGTCTAGAAAATGACAATAATGAATTTTTTTCTTTCATATGAATGAATTGCTCGAAGAAGACAACAAATGTACAATTTTTTCTTCTTTCATACAAAGGTGGAATCTTTTTAGAGGAATGAAGGTTTGAAGAACACCATAAAGGTACAAGCTTTTTATCTTCCAACTTTTGTCAAATATTTTCTTCTTCTACTAGATATAATTTCTTTTCTGGAAGATGGATGATTTGTTTGAAGAATACAACAAAGGTTGGCTTTTTTTAGTCATGAAGGAAGGTTTTGTGTTAGATCGATGATTTGTTTCAAGAATACAACCAAGGTATAAACTTTTCTTCTTCGCTGGAATCTTTTCTTCTTCAAACAGATTTTAGTACTTTTGTATTACTTTGTTTTTATGATCGATGAAGGTTTTCTTTCATATGAATGACGTACAAGTTTCTAAATGGATGAAGTGTTTGAAGAATAAAACAAAGGTAGAAACTTTTGTTCTTCTGTCTACCAGATCAAAGTATTTTTGTATTTGTTTCTTGGTCTGTTGAATGAAGGTTTTATTTCAGATGAATCAACTGTTCAAAGAATACAACAAAGGTTGGCTTTTTTTCTGTCATGAAGGAAGGTTTTTGCTAGATCGATGATCTATTTCAAGAATACAACCAAGGTAGAAGCTTTTCTTCTTTTCTAGAATCTTTTCTTCTTCAAACGGATTTTAGTACTTATGTATGACTTTTTTTTTTTGTGATCAATGAAGGTTTTCTTTCATATGAATGTTCTACAAGTTTCTAGATGGATGAAGTGTTTGAAGAATATAACAAAGGTAGAAACTTTTGTTCTTTTGTCTTCCAGATCAAAGTAAGTATTTATGTATTTCTCTTTTGGTATGTTGAATGAAGGTTTTATTTTCGATGAATCAACTATTTGAAAAAGACAACAAAGTTTATTCTCTACAAGTTTTACCTCTTCTACAACATGTATGTATTACTTTTGTTTAAAATGTTTCATTTGAAAAATGTTATATAATGATTGGATCTAAAGCTATTTTTTCTATTCAAAAGGTTTAATTCGAAAAAAATTATTTAATTTAATCATTTATTACGCAATCAATTTTAATAAATTGTGCATAAGTGCAAGAATTCTCTTTATTTGCTAAGGATATGCAATCAATGTGAATCATCATGCTGGTTGTACATTTGTGATTGTTGGAACATTCATAATGAGCATTTATATTTGAGTGCATTTATATTTGTGAATCTATAACTTTTATTAAAAATAATTTTTTTATATTTATTTATTTAACCATAATCTTTGTTATTTAATAACTCGTGTAAGTGCAAGATATGCAATAAAAAGGACTTAATGAGGTATTTTTGCAACAGTGGACTTTCAACTATTGTGCGCCATGGACCACTAGGCGAAGTCCAACGTAATTTAGTGATAACAACAACATTTGTGAAGATAGGTCGTGGTTGAAAAATTTGTGTGTCTTTGGTTCACTAAAGGAGAAGAGTTATGTTATTTTCGAAGTTGATAGTGAAAAAACAAGCATGCATGTAAAAGTTCTTTATAATCTACCATTGCATTGTTTTAATATATGTAGTTTATTATTGTTCAAATTATAAAATTTGTAAGTATTTTTCCTTCAAATTTTTGAACTAAAAATGTTTTTGTGCAAAATAGTTTACAAAAATATTGGTAGCAAATTCTTGCAAACCATTATTCATAGCAAAATTTGTAAGTGTTTCCTAAGAAAATTTTTTAGAAGGAAATTGGTAGGAAATGTGTGATTTTTTAGCAGTGAATCCATTAAAAAGAACACACAAATTCATTTACTCATATTCATTCAAATTCATCTTCACACTCTCCTTCAAATTCATCTCTTTAAATGAACACACCCTAAGTGCAATTAGACCAAACACGAGGCTAAAAAGTAGCATGACATGTGTACTTATCTTTGTCTTTGACTCAAGTTGCTTATACTAATATAGTACATGTCAAACTTATAAATGTTCATTTTATGCTTGTAGGAAATATTCGTTTTTTCATTCATTTGTGGGGATTAGAGATGACAAATAAATCCACCCTAGTGGGTATTGTCCGAACTCATTCCCGTTTTGATGGGAAATCCCCGCATTGACTGGGTATGGGTATGGAGAATCCCCGACTTTTTCAATTGGGTATGGGGATGTACATATCCCAGCCATGATACATGTCCCCGCCATATCTCCATTCCCGTTTAAATTATTAAAATCTTCACAATTAATTAAGTAACCCTATATATATATATATATACTTTCTATTTTTTATTTCTTCTAATTATTTGGTTTGTATGAAACTCATTCGTATACAATATCTTTTTCATCTTATCATAAATCTTTATGTAATTATGTTAAAATGATGTATGTAATTAAAAAATTTTATGTCTCACATTTGAATATTTATATTATTTTTTAATATTTTTATTTATTGTATATTTTCCTTTCACGTGAGAATGTTTAATACTCTCAATTTAAGTGTTTAATAGCATAAACCTTTCTTTTACAAGGTAATATAAAAAAATCTTTACTTATTATTAATACTTTTTGTTTCATTTAAACAACTCTTTTGTTTCGCTAAAACAATTTTTGTTATTTCTCGACCATTGAGTATATATGTTGATATTTGAAAAAAAATAGATCTCTAAGGTATTTTTCACTACAAGAAAAAATCAATTTTGCTAGAGAAATTAGCGGGGAAAAATATTTGTAGCTAATCCCTCTCTAATTTGCGAAGAAATAGGGAAAGAATAAAATTGTAGCATGTCTGTAGCAAAATAGCTACAGATTTATCATAATATATATTTGTAACTAATCCCTCTCTAATTTGCAAGGAAATAGTGAAGGAAATAATGTGTAACTTCTTTGTAGCAAAATAGCTACAAATTAACTAGAACATATATTTGTAGCTAATTTATTACTAATTTGTGATGAAATAGCAAAGAAATAAAATTGTAACTACTTCATAGTAAAATAGCTACAGATTTACTTGCAAATATTTATAGTTAATCCTTCTCAATTAAAATCATACTAAATTTATTTTTAATTTTAGTATATATATATATATATATATTAGTTTAAATATTTAAATATTATTTTTAGCTTAAATATTTTAAAATTATTTTTAATTTAAATATAATTATATATTAAAATATAAATGATAAATATAAATATTAATAAATTAATTAAAATATATAATAAAATAAGATAGGATTTTTTCGATAACTAACAAACACTAAAAAAAATTATTTTTTAGTAATAATTATTTTCTAGCGGTTAAATAAAACCGTCAGAAATATTTTGATTTCTGATAGTTTTAATTAACCATCATAATTGTTTTAAAACTTTTATTAAGTAGTTAAATAAAATCCTTCCACACTTTTAATGTTTCTCGTTATATTCTTTTGGAATCAAATTTTCCTCTTCCTTTCCTTCACCATTCTCTATACCGTACCATTCATCTCGATGAAAAATGACAATAGCTGAACGTTCCATCGTCCTTTGATTATGAATCGGACAACAACAATGAGCATTGCGAGCTGTAGTTGTCAGGTAGGATGGGATCGAAATCCAGCCGTGACCGCACTGAATTCAATGGAGATGATGAAGTTGCACTGCATAATCAAGAGGCAAAGGTTGTTGTTTGGGGTGAAGAACCCTAGGAATACCCATTAGAGTGTTGCCTGTCATGTATGGTGGCTCCGCATCGGACTACCACACCATCCCGAGGAGGTGGTTCGTGCAATGTAACGGTGAGGGATCGAAGCTTCGAGTGCCAGGTAGTTCAATCAGTGAATGTGTTGTCCTTAGTTGCGGTTTCATTACAGAGCCGTTTCAAATCAGCTAGGAGATGAGAGGGGATCGTGTGTGGTGGTTCGCAAGTCGTTTGGTTGTGATTTCCTAGGTGAGGAAGTAATAAGGGGAGGAAAACATCAGAAGAAGAACGATGTAGCGGATGGAAAGATTCGCAAGGCGTTGGGTGATATTGGGAATTTGGCGAATGTAAGAGGAGTTGTTGAAGTCAAGAGGTTCCCTCTCACTTTCTCTTTCTCTCTTTCTATCTTTTACAGTCACTTTTTCGTTTGGTTGTTTAGAACAAGTTGTTGAGGTTAATATGATGTGATATTATTATGATTCTTTTAGGAGTTTTGGTGCCCAACTTCTTCCCAATGCCCAAGCCACAACAGTTGTCGAGAATAACAAGTACATAAGCAGAGATACAAGATAAAGTTTTAGGTGTTTTTGGTGATGTTTTACCAATAAAGTTTTATATCGAAGTGATGCAATTTGCAAACCTTATTACACGCTAATTACGTTTAGAGCTCTAGTTTTAATTGAAAAGTAGCACAAAAATACCCAAGCATTTTACCATTTGGAGTTTGGAGTGGGAAAAGGTGGACATTTTAAACTCTTGGAGTTTGCAAATTTACCCATTTGTTTTGGTTATTTCTTGTTTTTCAAACGGGGAGTTCTTGTGGTTGAGGCAGAAAATCTGGAAGGTGAGGCTGTGGACATTACACCTAAGGAGTTTGGAGTGAGAACATTGGCTCAGGAATATGGAGGTGGTGCTTTTACTGTTT
>Ga0214543_1002024_pt1 | contig 39810 bp, 17 predicted proteins | sample CNSS2metaG_FD_160094 | JGI IMG/M metagenome (GOLD analysis project Ga0214543, IMG submission 160094) | Root nodule microbial communities from cowpea collected in UCLA plant growth center, Los Angeles, California, USA - CNSS2 | ecosystem: Host-associated > Plants > Roots > Nodule | place: USA...
TTAGGAAGCATAACCATTTTATAGGTGAAAAGAAAAAAAAAAACAAAGTCGTTATGAGTGATTGTCATGAGTCATGATGGTTTCAGTATATTAAAAAAAGTCATCATGAATCTTGACGACTTCAATTTTTTTGATACTACATTGAAATTGTCATGACTCACGACGACTTTGATTTTTTTTTTAAAAAAAGGGGAAAAAGCGACTTGTATCATGATGACTTCAGCATTGATGTCGTTTACACTTCTGATGACTTCACCCTGTTTTATAAAAAAAAAATAAGTCAAACGATTCATATTTACATATTCAATTTTAAACCAACTCTGAAATACAAAAAAGCCAGTTTAAGAACTACATCAATCCTAAAATATCTACAATGATAAATATTTTCCTTTTGCTGCTTCTTTTAATAACTTTTCTAGAGATTGGGTATCATCTTGTTCGTTCAGAATCCAACTTCATTTATGAAGATGGATAAGACATCTCAAAGTTGACCTCAAGTCTATGAATCTAAGAATTTTGGACTAAGTTTATCTTGGTACTAGTTGATATTTTATTCACATATTTTGCACGGAAAATATAGTTTGGTCAGTGAATTATTATATTTTTGTGACTACTTTGTCTATAAATTAAAAATTAACTCTCATAATTAAGGGAAATTATTTTTTGGTCTGAGTGTTTTAATGTTTATTTTTTGTTTCGATAAAAATACTAAAAAATGTGATTCCTAACGGTCTTGCCATAATCTAACAATAATTATTTAAAAACTCTTTAACAATAAAATATTATATTAAATTGAAGTTATATAAAATTAGAACTTTTATATATGAAAATATGACCCATTAATTTTGTGTGAACAATATAACAATTTTACTATTAATTTATTTTTTAGTTTTTGTTATATATAATTATATTAAAAATGTAAAAAAAAATATATTAACGAAAAAGAGAAAAAAAAAACAACCATTTAGATTAATTAGTGATTACTAATTAAAAAAAAATTAACGTAGGATATAAATTGTTCGTATAAAAGATCTAACATTCTATTACAAAATAAGTTAAAGACTTAAAGTTTGTATCACAACCAAACTATTACCGTCAGAAGGAAATCTTAGACAATAACATTCTATTTAAATGGAAAAATGATAGGTTGACACCCACATTTGACCACTTTTTTTACCACCTTAAAATTAATTTGTAACCCAAGATAAATTAACTTGTAACTTATGAAGGTGGTAAAAAAAGTGATCAAATGTGGGTGTCAACCTATCATTTCTCATTTAAATGATTAAACAACATTCTATTCTGTTTCATTCTTTAAATGATTGAAAATATTCAAATTATAATTCTCTATCATATTCCCATTACTTGAAATTATAAACAATTATAAAAGTCGACAGTTTTTTTTTTAAATTACTATAAAAATCTACTCAACATCAATTTATGTAAATTATTTTCATATTATAAATTCTTTCCACATGCTTTATCTTCATAATCTTTAACCATAAATAATAGGAGTGGCAAAATGGGTCAATCCAGTCCATTTTGGTCCGACCTGTCTATGACTCGTAAAAAATGGATCAGGCCGGGCTGCCCGTCAAACAAAAACAAGCCAACAATCACAACCCGGCCCGTACTGGACGGGCTAACGCACTGGGTCGGGCTGGCCCGTCAAACAAAAATGAACCAACAATCACAACCCGTCCCCCTTTATTTTAATTTTTAAAAACTTTTTTAATTTGTTTTTAATTTTTTAATTTTTAAAATTTGTTTATATTTACATATAAATTATTATTAAAGACATATTTAATCAAATAAAATATTTTTAAAATTTTTAATTGATTAGTTAATGTTTTTAATTAGTTAAGTTAAAATAATTATTAAATTTACATATTAAATTATTCAATTATAACTAATAATTGAAACTTAATTTATAGGTGTTGATGATTTAAATTATAATACTATTATATATTTACATATTTTAAAAACTTAATATGAAAATTTAATCTTTTTAATTATTTTTATTTTATTTTATTTTTTTAAAATTGACTAACGGATCAGGACAGAATGACCCATACTTTGATCCGTCAAGTTGACAGAATAGACGAGACACAGACTAAAATGAAACTAATAGATTAAAATCTTTAATTCTACCTATTCCTTTTAGTACAAAGTGACGTGCTGACTCATTAGGTCCGATCAATTTTGTCATTCCTAATAAATAAACTCAATGTGAATCAATGAAGTCTATGAGGTAGTATGATTTCTTCCTATAGAAGTCGGCGAAACCTAAAGACTGAAAGGTGTTAGGTAAATCGGTGGAGTGTGCACACACTATAAATATCTTTTTGTGAAATATAACCTTATTTGCAAAAGAAAAGTTCGGAAAGTAACCTTTTCTCTGCTTGTTTGACTCATCTTATTCTAACTTAAACTTGGCCACTAGGGTCTCACAGGGTCGTTAAGAATCGAGAGGAATTGAAATTGCGTTGGATTATTTAGGAATACGATGCACTTATTCTTGAATAGCCCGTAGTCACGTGAGGCGAGAGGCCTCGAGCAACGTGCACACGTATGTGCAACCTTGCTTCCCGCCCTAACACACGTCCATGCATGCATGCCTCCATAATTAAATCCTGTGCTCCATGATCCGACATTCAAGGGCGCAGTGGCGGTTGCTCAAAATTCCTCCACCATTCTGCCTGCGTCTCTGTCATGCAATTTAGAAAGAAAGACATAAAAAAATGTGACATAAATGTCTGTAATAGAATGCCTAGGTCGTTTCCCAATGCCATATCATATCAGAGGCTACGGCCATTCTAGAACACTGTAGATTTAGGTGTAACAATAAGTAGGAAACCTTATAACCACCAAATTAAGCCACGTATATCTCTAACCCCACTTACACGCATTATTACACACTTTTTGTACTTAAAAATACATAATATCTTCAAACTTACCCTAAGCTGCTTCTCTAATCCATGCACGCACCTATTTATACCAAGCCTCTCCCCTGCACTTCACAACCATCTTCATCACTCTCTCTTATTGCTTCAAACTCTGTTTCCATTTCACTCTCCACTCTAATGGGGTTACCTTCCTCGTCATTAGACACTAGCTGGTGGGTGTTTACTCTTCCAGCCATAGCAGGAACACAGAACTTAACTCACAACCCACTCTTGCTCATAATCCTCACTGCAATTCTTTCCATTGCCCTTCTGGCGTGGGCCTTCCCAAGAGGGGGAGGAGGTCCTGCATGGAGAAACGGAAAGAACCAAATGGGCCGGGTCCCTATACCCGGGCCCAAAGGAGTCCCTCTCTTCGGCCTCTTGTTTAGCTTAAACCATGCCCTACCTCATCGCACCCTCGCATCCATTGCTTCAGCCCTATCCGCGACCAAACTCATGGCCTTCAGTTTGGGGTCAAGCCCAGTAGTTGTAACTTCAAACCCTCACGTGGCGCGTGAGATCTTGAACTCACCCCATTTCGCCGACCGCCCCGTTAAACAATCCGCTAAGAGCCTCATGTTCAACCGCGCCATTGGGTTTGCCCCAAACGGTGCGTATTGGCGCTTGCTGCGGAGGGTAGCCTCAACACACCTCTTCTCCCCGCGGCGCATTCTCGCCCACGAGCCAGGTCGCTGGCTAGACTGCGCCGCCATGTTGCGTGCTATAGCTCAAGAGCAGTCCAAAAACGGGTTCGTGTGCCTAAGAAAACACCTCCAAGATGCAGCGCTGAATAACGTTATGGGAACTGTCTTTGGAAGAAGGTACCACGACCAAGATGAGTGTTATAATCGGCGTGAGATTGAAGAGGTGCGCGACATGGTGCGGGAAGGTTTTGACCTTCTGGGAGCTTTCAACTGGTCTGATTATGTTCCTTGGATCAGCTTCTTCTATGACCCTTTACGTGTTCGAGAACGGTGCTCTGTTCTTGCTCCGAGAGTGAAGAAATTTGTAAAGAGGATTCTGGAGGAGCACCGCATAATGGCTCCATTCAAGGAACTTTCTGATGACTCGGACTTCGTGGACGTGCTGCTCTCTCTAGAAGGGGAGGACAAGCTCGAAGACGATGACATCATTGCTGTTTTATGGGTTTGTGTTTCTTTAATCCCTACAACGTACGGAAGTTTATTGCCCATGCATGTTTTAACACGTGCATGCGTTTGAAAAAAACTACTGCAACTAAATATCAAATCTGGGAATGTGTCGCGTGACTCTAATTAAAAAATGATAACCCAAACATAAAAGATCCTCCAAATTTAACTGGGCAGAATGTTATGTTTCAGAAGATCGATACATTTTTTTATTCATCTGCATTTTCTAATTAGCAAAACAAAAACAAGAAAACAAAAAATAGTCAAAAAAAATAAATATTTAAACACACTCCAAAGTGACACTAATGTCACGGTAATCATCTTTTATTTTAAATTAGTTTTATGAGCTATAGTAATTAATATTATTGTAGTGTGGTAGGTACATAGAAGTTAAAGTATTAATATTTTAAAAACTTGATTGCACGCAGGAGATGATATTTCGTGGCACGGATACAACAGCACTTCTTACTGAGTGGGTAATGGCGGAGCTTATTTTGAATGAGGAAGTACAAACCAGGCTCCGCCATGAACTTCGCAGGGTTGTGGGAAACAAGACGGTAGTTACAGATGCTGATGTGATAAAGTTGCCATACTTAGAAGCCATTGTGAAAGAAACCTTGCGATTGCATCCAATTGGGCCTCTTCTTTCGTGGGCCCGCTTGTCCACGTCAGATGTCCATCTCAGCAATGGAATGGTGGTCCCAGCCAACACCACAGCAATGGTGAACATGTGGGCCATTACTCATGACCCTAGCGTGTGGCACGAGCCACTTGTGTTCAAGCCAGAGAGGTTTGTGAAGAGTGAAGGAGGGGTTGAAGTGGATGTGAGAGGTGGTGACCTAAGACTCGCACCATTTGGAGCTGGACGTAGGGTTTGCCCGGGTAAAAACCTTGGTCTTGTGACTGTGAGCCTTTGGGTGGCTAACTTGGTTCATCGTTTTCAATGGTTTGAAGACATGGCTAACCCAGTTGACCTAGCCGAGGTTCTGAAGTTATCCTGTGAGATGAAGAACCCCCTCAGAGCCCTCGCATCTCCAAGGTTTACTAATTAAACCTTAATAATTATTCTGAGATTTGGGTGTGTGTAAAAGTATGTGAAAAGTACTAATTTTCCAATAAAAAAGTGTCTCTAAGTGTGAGGATTATTTATCTAGCTTTTATACAAGTGAGATAAATATCCTTTTTGTTGTAATACCAAATCTTTACCAACTTCTGTACGATGATAAGCAATATAATTTATATAAGTTGATATTCAGCAGTATATTATATATATATATATATATATATATATATATATATATATATATATATATATATATATATATATATTAATGTGTCATATTGAATTCACGAAGTTTCTACCATATTGAAATAAAAAATGAGATTTGTATATCGAGAAGACAGTTGGTTAAGCAACGTGCTAAGATTGGTGGCATTGATTTTTTCAATGTGCAATGCCATACTAGCTACTAACTAGGTCGGTTAACGATTGAATCTCTCAAAGCCATAACAGAAAAGTGAATGGCCAAACACTATTCTCACACACTTAAACCAAGAACTGTAGTTTTGTTTTTTTTTTTTTTTTTTTTATTATAAACTTCATTTCTCATTAATGTGGTAGGGAAACAAATTAATTGAGGATTAGCTAGGTTTGTTTCCTAAGATAAAAATCACGTTCAATATATAATTTAACTCAAAGCACATCATTGTAAAACTAATATTAGCTTATAAAATGATGGTTTGTAATTTATCTCTAATAATAATTCCATGTTGTCTTCTTCAAATGGCGCTATTATAAGTAATTACTTTTCTTTTTCCCTTCAACCTGTTCCAATTTATTAAGTGATGCCACACTACTTATAATTTATTTAGTTTAATACTATATTTTTTCATTTAAAAATCTATTAGGCAATAATGGCCACCGGCTTAAGGTCTGTTGAAATTTTATTTGTGAAACTGGGTCAAGTTGTAATGGGGAGGACGCTTGTCCTCCCCCGACCGGTTTTCTTTTTTAAAAAAAGAAAATCGTCAAGAAGGAGGTCGATTCCTGCATATATGAGATTGAAGTCGTCAGGGTGAAGGCCGATTTCAGTTATTTAATTTAACGTAGCAGTTTTATTTTATTATATTTAATTTTTTGGAAATTTATTTTTTATTGGTACAATAAATTAATTTAATAAAATACATTACATAATAGAAATAACATAATATATATATATATATATCAAACTCATGTACTATGTTTTTATAGAAAAAGTTGCATCCTACTACACTATATAACTTTATGATGGATTATTAGTTCATGTTTTTATATTATTTTAAGAAAAATACTTTTTTCTTTTTTTAGTTTTACTAGTTAAAATTGATTTATGGCATGAAGTAAATAAATGGCTAGATTTTAAAAGTAGATCCACCGTTTCTAATCTTTATAAGAACCAATGTAAGTTTTCTTTTTTTTATTACTTAAATATATCTTAATTCAATAGTAATTGACATTGTAAGAGATTTGTTGACATTGAGGGATAGTTTCGCTAAAAAGTATAAATTTAACATCATCAATTAAACTAATCATCATTTAATTATAATAAATCATATACGGAAAAAATGTGTGCATGTACATAATGAAAAGTCAAAATCAAACAAAACGGAAGCGAATAATGGATAGCTTAACACTTTTTTGATTAAGCAATCTTAACTATTCGGAGGATGGCATCACATTCCAAAGTTAGCAATTTATTTATGGGTTTTTAAGTAAAGCTGTTGTTGCAGTGTTTTCGAAGAGGTACAATACAATCAGTTTCCAATATATACGCTACCTTCAACTCAAATTGCTTGACAAATTCCTCTTTAATTTCTTTTACAATTTTCTTACAATTGATTAAATGGCTAGATTGACTTATTGACTTATACATTAGTGGTAAACATGACAGTGAAGCCGCACCAATTTTTGAAGAATACAACTAATTGATGCACACTCAATACAATATCTGTTTAAATCACTCGTTATAACATATAAAACCTCCTGCATAAAACTTTTTCCTATATATAACACTAACTATTAGCAATAGCATTGTAGTACGAGTTGCATAACATTTTCTCTTTCACGAAAATGTGGTGCAGCAAGAATATTCTCCTCCAAATTCTGTGGTGTTTCTCCTTGATCGCTCTTAGTTCCCAAACACAGAGTCATTACACCTTTGAAGTGAGTAACAGCAAGAATATTTTTCTGTTCTTTTGTTTAGTTTCCCCAGCATAACTCTTCTGCACGGATAGCTTTTCATCAGAAAAAGAATTATTGTTTTTTTTTTTATAAAATTATCATATGAAAACCCATAAATAAAATAAAATGATTTGATTAATCTTGCAGGTTAGAGAAGCCCAGTATACCAGACTTTGTTCCACAAAAAGTATATTGACAGTGAATGGAAACTTTCCAGGACCAACTATCAGAGTCAACAGAGGAGACACAATCAACGTTGATGTTTATAACAAGGGCAACTACAACATTACTTTACACTGGTATAGTTTTCTAGCTTAAGCAATTTTAATAACATATGAATGGATGAAAATTAACCAATTAACCACTACTGGTTTATGAACAGGCATGGAGTGAAGCAGCCAAGGAATCCATGGACAGATGGTCCATCATACATCACTCAGTGCCCCATCCAACCTGGTATGAAATTCAGACAAACCTTGATTTTTTCTTTTGAGGAAGGAACCATATGGTGGCATGCTCACAGTGAATGGTTAAGAGCCACTGTCTATGGTGCTATCTATGTCTATCCAACAAAGAATACTCCCTACCCTTTTCCTCAACCCGATGCTGAGATTCCCATCATATTCGGTACTAAAAATTATCCTTAACAGTTTTTGTTTTTCTGCAATTCACCAAATATAGCTAGAACATATACTGATACAAGCACGAGGATATGCAGGAGAGTGGTGGATCAATGATGTCAACGAGGTCTTCAGACAGTCTTCTGAAACAGGAGCAGCCCCAAACATTTCTGATGCTCTCACTATAAATGGTCAACCCGGGGATCTCTTGCCTTGTTCAACGCCAGGTATAGGCATCAATGTCTAAAGTTGATGAAGTTAATGATCAACTTTCAGCTCTAAACGCCACACTTTCTTGTAATTTTCAGAAACATTCAAGTTAAATGTAGAACAAGGGAGGACTTATCATCTCCGAGTGATCAACGCGGCACTGAATCTGATTCTCTTCTTCTCCGTTTCACAACACAACCTCACTGTTGTTGGTTCTGATGCTGTGTACACGAAGCCATTGACAAGGGATTACATTTGCATATCACCAGGACAAGCAATGGATGTGTTGTTGCATGCCAACCAAGAACCTGGTCATTATTATCTAGCTGCAAGGGCATACTCAACTGGGGTTGGTGTTGCCTTTGATAACACCACAACCACTGCTAGAGTTGAATACAGTGGCAATTACACTCCACCTTCATCTCCTTCATTACCAAACCTCCCCGACTTCAATGATACACAAGCAGCTTTGGACTTCATCACAAACTTGAGAGGCTTACCTGAGAGATACCCCAGTCCAGTCCCAACAAACATCACAACTCAAATAGTCACCACTATTTCTGTCAACACTTTGCCATGCCCCAATGGCAGAAATGACTGCCAGGGACTGAATGGAACCATTTTCTCTGCTAGCATGAACAACATAAGTTTTCAAACCCCCGACATTGACATTCTAAAAGCCTATTACTATCATATCAATGGGGTTTACCATCCGGGATTTCCCAGATTCCCACCTTTTACGTTTAACTTCACTGCAGATTTTTTGCCTATAACAGTGAATACACCAACGAAAGAGACTAGGGTTAATGTGCTGAGCTATGGTGCATCAGTTGAAATTGTGTTCCAAGGAACAAACGTTATTGGAGGGATAGATCATCCTATTCATCTCCATGGGTACAGTTTCCATGTTATTGGATATGGATTAGGCAATTTTAACCAAAGTCAAGATCCCTTGAATTTCAATCTCGTTGATCCTCCTTACTTGAATACTGTGATTGTGCCAATAAATGGCTGGGCTGCCATTAGATTCGTGGCTGTGAATCCTGGTATGTAACGCCAATTACGAGTTCATATATTTAACCTTTTTTTTTCAAATTTTTGAATGGAGAGTTTAATAAATTTTGCTACATGAACTGCATGCACGTATCTTCAATTGCAGGGGTATGGTTTATGCACTGCCATCTAGAGCGCCACCAATCTTGGGGCATGCAGACAGTTTTTATTGTGAAGAATGGAAACTCTTCAAATCAAATGTTGTCACCGCCGCCGCCAGACATGCCCCCATGCTGAAGAATATTCTTGACTTTCCCTGTTTGAAGAACTTTACATTGAAAACAATAAGTTAGATGTTTGTTTTACCTTACCCCTCCAGAAGGCATGTGTTCCAAATTTGAGGAAATTGGTTCTCCGAGTACATTGCTATTTGTAATAATTCACTTTCTTTTATTATTTTTGGCAATTTTGTTGCGGGGCTTTCCATCAACATATGATATTTACATTATTAAATGGTCTTTCAATTGAGATTTTCTTTCGGCTATTAATTGCTTGGTGTATGTAGTCTTTGGTTGGTTAAGTGTCACATGACCATCGCCTTATAAAAATGACAGCAGGCTTAAAACATTATCGATTGCTGGCTATATATAGCTAAGGTGATCATCGATTGTAATTTTCAAAACGCACTCCCATCCAATAAGATATACTGAATTTAAAATTTAGAAATTGACCAATTATTAGATCCAATTCAGATCCAATAAAACATACTTTTACAAATAATATATATATATATATATATATATATATATATTTATTTATTTATATGAGAGTAATTGGAGTGCTCTAACCCATATACAAAATTATGTATTATGATCCACAAACAAATTGTCATTATGATATAAGATAATACCTAACATTTGCAATCCAAATATTTTTATCCTATATATTCCAATCCTAACAATGATATTCATAATTCATAATAGATTAATTACACAAACTATCTTTTTACATAATAATGTGTTTACTTCAATGGCCATTTTATTGTGTCATGTTCATGTAGTACTTATGTCCAACAAGGTTTTATTAATATTATCTAACCAAACATGCCCTTGGAAATTTGAATTTCTCACAAAAAATCTTTGCACTTCAAACCTCCTTCGAATCATGTTCTTCTCTCATTATATATTTGATTGGTTTTAGATCTTAAAAATTTTCGTTAGAGATTTTCTCTTAAGTAAACCTTCATTCTATATTCATTTTTCTGCAAAGACAATCCTTTAGACTAGATTGTCTGAGATCTATTAATTCGGATTAATTATGCCCTTTATTCAATTCCAATTTATTATCTTATCATCCAAATATCTACTTATATGTGCAAAGTAACTGGTATAAAAGATTGATGTTGTTTAAGAAATTGAATACTTGTCAAAGATCACATATTTTGTAAATGCTGATAAAAAAAAAAAACAAACATATTTTGTAAATAACTTGTGATTGATAGATAGTTACAGAAATCGTAACTTCAAACACAGGAAAAAGATGTGAGATGAAATAAATGTTATGATAAAAAGATAAAAGATAATACATATTATAAAATATATTGCAAAAACTGTTGTTTAGATAATAATATGCAAAAAAAAATTAGTGACCTTTTATAGCAGTTAAATGCGGTATTTATTAATATATATATATATATATATATATATATATATATATATATATATATATATATATATATATATATATATATATGTCTATGAAAACTAATGTGATGGGATTTTTTGAGAGGAGTTAATTACAGTGAGATTCCATAATTCTTACAACATATTTTATTATCACTACAAAAAAATTCTTAAAAAATATTATTAGTTTAATCATATGTTTAAAATTGTGAGTAATTTAACTTTAAATATTTTATGTTACCATAATATAATTCAATAATAATTAAATTGTCATAGGATACATTAATTATTCTGAGTTAGATTTCAGGTGAGTTACCTCACAACCCAATACTGGTGTTTGAGTTTCTATGTTCTTAAATAAATAAAAAATATATCTCATTATCAATTATAACCATTACAAGAAAATGTTGAAATAGTAATCACTTTTACAGAAAAAAAAAATTACGTAATCAATTTAGATATCAATTTATAAACTAAAAATTATTGATATTTAAAATAACTTTTATTGTTAATACAAAAATATAATTGGGTTTTGTGAATTAGTTCTAAATTGGTATTACATGCCTGACCTACTAGAATTTTATTAGCTACCAAATGAATCTAAATTAATCACTAATTAATTATAGACCAATTTAGACTAATTTTATTTTGGTAGTTAAAATATTGATAATTAATGTTAGACATTAATATATTATTCAATTCATAATTCAATTATATTTTTTTATTCATAATATAAATTGTTTTAGATATAAATAATTTTTAATTTAAAAATTATATCTAAAATTGATTATTATAGGAATTAATTTTTTTTTTCATAAATTAATTAGTTGTTATTTAGATATTTTCTTTGGTGAGTTTTTTGTCCTGGCCTTAATTACTGGATCCGTGATTTTGTGATGCTTGATTATGAGCTTTCTCTTTGACTTGAATTTGTAGTATGCGAGACGTTCATGCAAGATCAAGACTAGGCACCAAATTAAAGGATACTATCAACTTCAGACGTTTATGAAGAACCCAAATGTGCCAAAAATAATAAAACAACAACTAAACACTATGACAGATGGCAAAGCACGGACAATCTTTTTCTCCAAATTTCTAATACGTGACTTCTTGAAAGATAAGGTAAAACAAACGTGTTTCTTAAAAAGAATATTTGAAATGTCCTATTGTTCATGTGAAAAAATATATTCAGTGTATTAAAAGTATATAGAAACCTTAACAGTAAGTAACACCCAATAAACTCAGTATTTTACATCATATCCCATCTTTCTGGCAAACACTTAAAGTATTGTTTTTCAGTATCAAAAGTTACTAAGCCCAGAATAAATTAATCAAAGGAAAAAAATAAAAATCACCAAACAGAAAAAGTCTAGAATATTCTTCAACATGGGGGCATGTCTGGCGGTGGTGGTGGTAATGTTTCATTTGAAGCCTTCCCATTCTTCACAATAAACACTGTCTCCATGCCCCAAGCTTGGTGGCGTTCCAGATGGCAGTGCATGAACCATACTCCTGAAATTTAAAAAACACATGCAGTTCATGCAACAAAAAAAGTGTCCGCTAATAAAATCATTAAAAATGGAAAACTAAGAATTATACGCAAACACTTCACATACCAGGGTTGCTAGCCACAAACCTAATAGCAGTCCAGCCATTCAGTGGCACAATAACTGTGTTCAAAAGAGGAGGATCAATGAGATTGAAAGTAACGGGGTCCTTGCTTTGGTTGAAATTGCCTAACCCATATCCAACCACATGGAAACTGAACCCATGGAGATGCATCGGATGGTCTATTCCTGCAACAACGTTTGTTCCTTGGATTACAATTTCAACCGTTGCACCATAGTTCAGCAGGTTAACCCTAGTCGCTCGCTTTGGTATATTCAATGTTAAAGGCAAAAAGTCTGCAGTGAAGTTAAATGTAAAGGGTGGGAATCTGGGAAATCCCGTTTTGTATACCCCATTGACATGATAGTAATAGGCTTCTAGTATGTTAATGTTGGGGGTGTCGAAACTTATGTTGTTCATGCTAGCAGCAAAAATGGTTCCATTTGGTCCCTGGCAGGTTCTGCCACCAGGGCATGGCAAACTATTGATAGAAATAGTGGTGACTATTTGAGTTGTGATGTTTGTTGGGACCTGGCGGGGGTATCTCTCAGGTAAGCCTCTCAAGCTTGTGATGAAGTCAAAAGCTGCAGTTGTGTCATTAAAGTTGGGAAGGTAAGGTAATGAAAGAGACGAAGGTGGAGTGTAATTGCCACTGTATTCAACTCTCGCAGTGGTTGTGGTGTTATCAAAAGCAACACCAACCCCACTAGAATATGCCCTTGCCGCCAGATAATAATTATTAGGCTCTTGATTTGCTTGCAACAACACATCCATTGTTTGTCCAGGTGATATGCAAATGTATTCCCTCGTCAATGGCTTCGTGAACGAACCATCAGCACCAACAACAGTGAGATTGTGCTGGGAAACAGAAAAGAACAGAATGAGATTCATTGCCGCGTTAACAACACGGAGATGATAAGTCCTTCCTCGCTCTACACTTAGCTTGAACGTTTCTGCATATTAAAACAAGTATGGCGTTTAAAGCATAACCTCAAAAATACAAACATTTGCAAGAAGAAACATATATGTTTATGAACTGTCACATAATTATCATTTGTGAGTACCTGTCATTGAGCAAGGGAAGAGATCCCCAGGTTGACCATTTATAGTGAGAGCATCAGATATATTTGGAGCTCCTCCGGTTAAAATAGATTGAGTGAAGACCTCGTTGACATCAGTGTTCCACCATTCTCCTACATATGAATGAACAAAATATATTGTTCCATTTTGAACCATGTTTCTATGCATATATTATAGCGATTTCGATCATATAAAAACAACCTTTTTCGTACCAAATATGATTGGAATCTCGGCATGAGGTTGGGGAAAAGGGTAGGGGCTATTCTTGGTTGGATAAACAAAGATAGCTCCATGGACAGTGGCTCTAGCCCAGTCACTATGAGCATGCCACCACACAGTCCCTTCCTCGAAAGAAAAAATCAACTTTTGTGTGAATTTTCTTCCTGGTTGGATGGGGCACTGAGTGATGTATGCAGGACCATCTGTCCATGGGTTTCTTTGTTGCTTCACTCCATGCCTGTGCATAAATCAGTTAGAGTTAGCTATGCATTTGATTAAGCTTTATCCATGGTGTTGTATTTTCCATAGGTCATCATCAAAATGGTTAAGATTGGAAACTCAATACCAGTGTAAAGTGATGTTGTAGTTGCCCTTGTTATAAACATTAACAAAGATTGTTTCTCCTCTGTGGACTCTGATAGTTGGTCCTGGAAAGTTTCCGTTCACAGTCAACATGCTTTTTGTGGAACACAGTCTTGTGTACTGGGCCTCTCTCACCTGCAAGTTAATCAAAATGATTAGTTATTATCCGATGGTTTAACAATTTGCTGATTATTTTCTTGACATTTATTTGTGAATAAATATGTGCTCAATTCATAAATATTTTAAATTATAATATTTTAAAATTACAATAGCATCTTCATGAAAGAAAAAAAGTTATGCATAAATAAGTATTACAATAAAAAAACAAACCATGAATATAATAATAGTTTAATAGAATTTATATATATTCTCAACGGTATGATTACAAATTATTATTAGCATAAAATTTAAAAACAAATTAAAAAAATATTTCAGTCTATATATATAAATGGCAGCATAAAAAAGCTTGATTTTTAATTACATTTATTAAAAATATTCACTATTTTAACTCATTAATTATGTATTTATGTTATTATATTTTATTATCAAAGTATTATTTTTCAAAAATATATTCACAAACGTAATGGTTCATATAAAACAGCATTTCACCAATGTCTGCAACAGTAATAGGAAATGATAGGATGTGACGGTACTCACAACAAAAGTGTAAGCACTCCGTGTTTGGGAACTAAGACCTATCAAGGAGAAACACCACAGAACTTGGAGGAACATTTTCCGGCCAAGTGACATTTTCATCAAAAAGAAATCCTAACTACGCTAATTGTTTTTGTTATATGTGGAACTTTTCTGCAATAAGAGTTTTGTATGTTGGGATGCAAGATTTAAATAGAGTTAAAACCTTCAAATATTGGTGCAACCTCATTGTCACATGTAAAGAAACTTAAGAAGGATTCCTGAGGCAATTTGAGCTGAAGAGTTCTTGAAAGCACTGCAACAACAACTTACTTCAAAACCCCATAATTAATCATTAATTTAGATGATGCCATAACCACTAATAGTTAAGATGGTTTAATCAAAATAAAAGTTCACTTTTTTATATTATTTTTAATTATGACTTATAATTTAATTATGCATTGATTTATACTTTGTATGTATGTAGATATTTCTCAATTATAATTTCTCAATTATTCAAGTTATATATGTTAATTACTGGTTAAATTAAATAAATAATGTAAACTTTCGATTAAGTTTAATTGTTTAAATGAGTCGAGTTTAAATTTTAAATAATTTAGATTATAAATTCAAATAACTTGCTTTTCTCTCTCTCTCTCTCTCTCTCTCTCTCTCTCTCTATATATATATATATATATATATATATATATATATATATATATATATATATATATATATAGTTTATGTTTTATATTGATACACCTATTTTAACATTCAAGTTTTATTAATTAATATTGAGTTGCATTTCTATAAAATAATAACTTTATTTTAATGTCTGAATAACTTTTATAAGAAAATAAAGTATATACATATTTATATTAATAAATTGGAATTGAAATAATTTTAAGACATTGTATTAACAAAAAATTAAAAATAATTTAAGAAATTTTTACAAAAATTAGTTAAATTCTAAATGAAACAAAAAGAAAACAAATTTAATTTTAATATTTTTTAACAAGTCAAATTTAAGCTTCTAACTGAACTAGATTAAATAAATAAATCAATTTTAAATAGTTATTTGTTTTTTATAAATTTAAACTTCGTGAAACTGCATTACCTCACCTCATTTACATTCCCATCTACACGACTGCGGTGAAAAGCTAAATATTTTCCCCTGACGTGGGCCATATGGACGTCGGACTTGACAGAATACGTTTTATATTTTCATACATCTTTAAAAGTATTTATATAACTAAACTAACCTTTTATAATTTAAGTAGTTTGTTCAACTTAAAATATCAGTATAGTTAAAATGTCAAAATTTAATTATGTTTAATCAAATTTAGTTTGAGTTTATTTGGAAAGTTTTTCTAAATAAAAACCTTATATTATTTTTATCAAATCATTTGATGAAAAAAAAAATATTGTATTTCTCTTTATTTTTAAAAGTATAAATATTTATAAATAATCAAACGTATTTTAAAATCATAATTGTAAGGGTTGATGATTTCTTTGAATGAAGAAACCTTTTATATCAAGCACCCGATAAATTAAAGTAATACACATGTGTACTAAAATATATAAATTTTTATTTAAAATTTGTAAGAAATAGGCGTACAGGTCTTAACCTTAACCTGTATCTTATGTGGTTGGATTGCAGCTTGTGTAAATAAATTTCTCCACTCAAACTTAAAAAGGAACATATTATAAAGTCTACATAAATTTTTGCAAATTATTTTGCAACAACTATATATTATTGCAATTAATTTCATATAATATACCGAACTATATACTTTCTTTTGATAGCGCAAATAGCTCATGCATATAAGAGAATTAATGAGAAACGATATGTAACCTCGTTCTCGACCTAGTATCTTAATAATTAGAGAGACTAACCTCAATTAAAAGCGAAAATGAGGAAGATTTGTAATCAAGCTGTGAAATAAAATATCAGTAAATCCTCTTTTTCTTTTAGGCTTAATTAATTCTTTTTTATCCTATTAAAAAGTTATAAGTATGTTTTCACTTTTATTTTTATTTCAATCAAGTTTCAATTTTTAAAAAACTTATTTAATTAGGTTTTTTTTTAGTACTTCATAAACGATGGATGTCATGACATGTTATGTGTTAATTTGCATTTTTTTTAATTTTATCTTTTAAAAAAAAAAATTGTTGTCTATATATCATACTCTCAGGATGAACACAAAGCATATATTGTCTTTATTGTCTTGTATTTAATTCAGTTTATATATATATATATATTATTCAAATCAATTCCAATTTTTTCATTAAATGAAGTAATGTTGTCTGTATTCAAGTTGAGACCATATTTATTATTTTTAAGTTAGACAATACTTTATTATTTATCGTATAAATATTATTATATTAAATAAATAAATTTAAGTTTCATTCAAAAATTTAAAAAAATTAAAACTACTATATTATGAATCCATTTTTTTCTAAGATTAAAAGTAATTAATTTAAATGAATTCCAATAATATTGTTAGAATTGGTTTAAAAATCATTCCATAAATATTTAATAAAAAAAATAATTTAATATAAATATTAGTATAATATTTATACAAATAATAAATTTGGTTACAAAAGAGGAGCAACCTTATATTTCATCTGAAAAAAAATAATTGAAATTGAATTGAATTGAATCAATTAGAGATATATGACTATTGAATTGAATACAAAAACAGTGACACATGACACTGTCATATTACATGGCACTATCAAATCATGTAACACTAACAATGTCATGTGTCACACCACGGAACTTGACACATAGACAACAAAATTTTCTTACAAAAAAAATTTAAAAAAAAAATACAAAATAACACATTGCACATGACATGTCTTTAATGTGTTAGTTTTCTTACAAACAAAAGTTTTTTTTTTTCCACTGGTAAGATAATGACGGAAAGATGATCGAGACAATTTAAAAAATTGAAACTTGATAAGAAAATATAATAAAAGTGGAAATTTAATAACTTTTTAATCAATATAGGGGCAAAAGCAAATGAGTAGTTAAATCTTACTTTTATTATATTATTATAAAAACTTTTAATATTAGTTCTTAGAGACTTTTTATATCTATTAAAGAGTTACATAAAAGTTATATATATTTTTCTAAAAAAATTAAGTATGAGGTAAAAGTATCATATTTATTAGAAAAGAAAAATATTGAATATATTCGTACAATTTAATATCTCAAGTGTGAATTAGATTTTATCATGAATTTCTACATAATAGGACATTCTTGTTTCACCATTTATCTCAAACACTCTACCACTATTACATGGCTGCTAAAGCTATTGAAGTGTTGTTGGGGTTAATTTTGATAAAACCACCACTGCCATTGTAGAATGCAATTTCAACTATAGTTAAGGAAAAGGGATCAAAGCACAACAAGATTCCATATTCAAGTACTCCTTCGTTGTCTTTCCTCCGTTGCGTTTAGCTTCCAGGTTACTTTTGAAACCAAACTAATATAAATTAAATATAATTTTAATAATTTGAATATAAAATAATTAGAATTTATTCTTAATAAATCATAAGATAACGTGACAAGTTTCTTTCCTCTCACACACGTAATATACTACTATTTTTACCTTGAATGAATAAAGGATAACAATTACACATTATGTAATCCTTAATAACATTGATTCATGACAAAAGAAAAAATACTAAAAATCTAATCGCAAGTTTAAGTTTTACGTTGATTAAAAATTTAAAAAATTAAATGAATATAAAGATGGAGACTTATAAATTTTATAAATTTACTATCTTTAAGAAAATAGTATCAATTATTTATATATAGATCGAACTCATATTTAATTAATGATAAATATAACCAATCCGTCAAAAGTTCTATATAGAGTTAAGATACAAAAATTATTCATTCTTTATTAAAATCTGCCTCTCCAATTCAAATCATCCGTATTTATCTTTTTTAATTTCTTATTATTGCTATACCTTAATTCTTTCATGGTATAGTAAAGGTATATTATGATTAATTTTTATTTTTATTTGTGAATCTAAATATCAGTCTCATTTAGATTAAAATTGAATAATATGTAAAAAAAATGAATTAATAAACTTTTTATGTTAAAATTTTGAATTAAAATCATGTAAAAAAATTTAGGTTAAAATTTTTCAATTAGAAATTACGATAAAATTTTCTGATGGAATCTACGAGTAGGTGTTTTATACGGGATATATGTACACTGTACAATTCAAAATTAAATCAATCAATGTACATCTTATCGTTGCACTTTATAAATTAATATGTGTCAATGTAAGTGGTTAGAAATTGGTTAGTTGATGTATTCATTTCATTCATAGTTTACTAACACCAAGATGGATTGCGTTTGCTGACTTCTCTGTGTGTTAACATTTTGTTTTTAATAATAAAACTAATGTTTTTTCTTTTAATTTGTACATCAAAAAGTTGGAATTAGTTTTCACTTTTTCATGCCCATGTCAATTCTCGCGCTACCAAATGTATTTAAACCTTTCATCATCCAAAATTGGTTGACTCTAAAATTAATAAATTAAATTTTTACATATATTTTTATGGAGTATTTTATGTTCCACTTGAACAAATTACTTATTAACTACACAATTGCATTAACTGGATAATTATGTTGATATTTAAATTCTTAAACTATAAATACATGATTTTGCGCATATATATACACGCGCGCGTATGTATGATATAAGTGTTGTGAGACGATATTAGAAAAATAATTTAGCATATTAAATTTTATTACGTTGTTGATTCTTATTAACAAAATATATGTAAGGCTCCACCTCATATGTATTATTTAACCTATAGTGTTCAAATCAAACTAATTTTAAAGAGCAAATTTTTACAATAGTTTGCAAAAAAAAAAAAAATCTTGAAGACAGTGTTTAGCAATTTTAGGCGTCTAATTTTCCAACTTTAAAGAAAATAGCTTAATTGCAAGATCATCACGCGCGGTTAATATAAAACAAAATAAAAATGTAACTTTTATGTGCACGAATGGCTCATTGATAAACAAACCTAACTCCTTGGATCAACGAAACTAATAATGGACTATAAAATTATCTCTTTGCATTTTCTAAGAAAACATAGAATGGTTTGGATATATTAATAAACTAGTTAGTGAGCAATTACACGATGATTAACAATTAATGAGCAAAACTTGGCAGAAGGGTAAAACTGCAACAAGCAGCAATATTGAACCATTAATCATGAAATCTTGATATAAACTTAATCATTTTTATATAAAACATAAACAATTAAAAACATATCACAACTTGATTTTCCATTATAAAGATCCAAAATACATTATGTTTTTCTGCCTGCCAAAGAAGTCATGATAAACCACCGGTTCAACTTTCCACAAACACAAACCACAAAATCATGCAGGCATGACAAAAAGATCCTATTTTTTATTTGATAAATTGGCAACAAGATGGGACAGTTTTAATTAACCAGTTTTTCTTAAAAAAACAACTAATCAAATTTGTATAATTAATTCATCATCCATCAATCTAGCAAGAACATAAATAGAGAGATTAATTGGCAAAGGTGACAATAAATCAGCAGTTGCAGTGATTTACGCATTATGCTGACTCTGATAATGTCAGATACGAGGAAATCAGGGAAATGAAGAAGAAGATAGAGCCATTAGAGAAAAAAAATGATCAGTTAATTGTATATTATATATTCCATGATTGCTATATATTGATTCTTACCTGCCCCACTCCACCCAATATTATATCATATAAACACATAATTTTCATCCTCCTTTGTTCCATTTTCCACTCAAGACGGTTGGAACTCTCCTATGGAACTCTCCTATCGATGAAAAATAAGGCCAATTTACAATATATAATATATAATAGGATGCAATACTTATTTCATAGGTTCGTTTTGTGGAATTGAAATAGACTTAATGCATACTCCAATATGATATCAAAACCAAATTAAAGTCTATCTTAACGAACTTTCTTAGACATTTTAACATGGACTGCACATAAATTTCATCGATTAAACTATAACCTTCTCAATCATTCTATTTATATATACACTAATTACCATTATACAGACAAACTCAACAACACTGCATCTTTTCTATGTCTGAAACAGCTTCCACGACCAAGCCAATGGAAAATGTTCCTTCACTGATTTACAAAAACCCTATTAGGAGAAGCTCTAGGCGATCTACAATGTATCTTGGCGTGAGAAAAAGGCCATGGGGAAGATATGCTGCTGAGATTAGGAACCCTTATACCAAAGAGAGACACTGGTTAGGCACATTTGACACTGCTGAAGAGGCTGCTATAGCCTATGATCTTTCATCTATCAACATTTGTGGTATTAACGCTCGAACCAATTTTCATTACCCTTTTCTCTCTCTTCCGCCACCTCCTTCTATCTCATTGCCTCCTCCACCGCCGCCACCTACCCCGGAGGAGCTGCATCAAAGTGTCGGAGTTTGTCCGGAGATGAATTCTGTTTTCGATGGCGATGATGAATCTCTGGTTATTGCTTCCATTTTGCAAAGCTTTTCTAACTCTGGTAACTGTTCTTTTTAGTTTTTATTCCAATGAGACCTAAAAAAGGCTATAATCAGCATTTGATATTATTTATGGCTTCTACACCAAAATTTCTACGTATCCAATTACGTGCAGCGAACCGCTATTTATTCATGTACATAAGATTTTATTTTTTATTTTTTTAATTGGGCATTGAATTTCAAGGGGTTTTTTAAATATTGGTATAATGGTAAACTAAGGAGCTATAGATTTCAGCTGGGTTGATTCTGGTCGATGAATATTCAAGTAATGGAAGAAAAAAGTGGTAGGATATACAGACTTATACATTTCCAAATTACATATAAAATAATTTGATGGAATTCAGTTGGATGTCAAATTTTAACGTCTAAAATTCATGTAAATTTAAATGGTAGGAAATTTATCTTCTTTTTTTTTTCACATGGGCTATATTTATTTGTCCGTCCATCAATTTTTAGTTATATGCTTAAATATCTTTTTTAAACGCTGTTTATTTTAGTAATTGTAAATATATTATTCTATTATTTTTTATTTTGCCCCCATAACTATTATTTTTTTAAGTTTGGTCTTTGTATATATTATTGTCATTTTAAATATTACGCTTTTGATGCCATTTGTTTATTGGATTTTTTTACATAGAATGTGATCATCATTATTTTATTACGATGTTATCACCATTAAATTAAACTGGAAAAATTAGCAATGGATACTAAAATTAAAAAAAAAAAGGATAAAGATTAAAATTAAAATACTCTGTTTTATGGAATTAATAAAAATTGGCCGTACCTAACTAAAGAGCTCCTCTTATATCTTCTTCTATAACAACCTTTTAAAACGAAGTAACTTAGTTTTTTTTTTTTTAATAAATTTATACGCCCAAAATATTGGAATAGTGAACCAAAATAATGTTAAGCTAGAAAACTAAGGCGTTAAATAGAAAAGGTTTAATACCAAAAAACATGACGTGAAAAAATTTGAGCGGCATGTATATAGAAAACTGCACTCACACAATATACAATTTCATTTTCTTTTATCAATTATCACCAATTATTAATAATGGGATGTTACCATTTTCCTTCAATTCTAATAATAATAGTCATCAAAAAACATAATATGGCCCTCCTTGTTTGACGCACACCACCAACTCAAACTTCAGATACTATTGAATGCGTCGTCTTCTGTTTAGGCCCCTCTTTTTGTCGGAAGAATAATGGTGCCACAATTTATAATATGTATATATTAAAGTGGACACACAAAATAAGAAAATTGTGAGCCACAAGGCAGCAAATAAATACTGATAATTTGCAGGTGAGACCTTCTGTATATCTAGAACAACATTTAATTCCCATACACATACAATACAATACAACTCTATCTAGAAATGGTAAAGTAGATGAAAGATCAATAAATAGGTAGCGAAAGCAAATTTACGATAACTTGCTTCTGTTAGATAAACACTGAGAAGGAAAGTGAACACAATTTTTTATTTATTCAGAAGGGCTGGTCCTAGAGTAAGCCCTTAAAACTTCCTGCAGAAAAGTAACTCCGTCGGTAATTATTAGTTAACCTGATTACTATATAGTTAAAATGCAAAGATTTTGATATCCAGAAAAGAAAAAAGGTAATGGGGTTTGAGATTTCATAACAGGAAGAAGCTTACTGAAATTTTGAAGTGGAAAGTGCAGAGCCATGGCATATATTAATTATGCTGAGGGCCGGGTCCATGGCTGATTGCAGACCTTCGACTACCATCACGCCTTGCAAATAAACTTGCATTCTGCATAACATATTTTCAGATTTTGGTTACTGCTACAAAACAAACATGTATTTACAGAGAGAGAAACAGAGAGAGAGAGAGAGGCAAACAATGGAGCGATCTGTTACAGATGGTGGATCTGCAGCATCATCTAGGGATGTTTGAGTTTTTGTTGGAGAGTTTGTAGTAGGATCTGCAGCAGCATGTGTTTGTGGCGATGAGTTTCTCTCTTCTTTTGGTTGTGAAGACTCAATACCCAGACACTTCAAAACTGCCCTCACTGCTTCTTGAAGAAAACCGCATGGATGGTACACGTAGAATGTTGCTCTTCTCTCTTCTTCCATTCTCTTTCGCCTTAACTTCTTCTGCGTCTCTCAATTTTAATCTTACTCTTTATCTGTTTTTCAGTGCTTCTTTGCTTCTGTCAACTCCAACCACCTCTCTTAAATGCACTCCCTTCCAAAAGACTATATTCTTCATATTTCATGGACCAAATTAGAGTTCATGCTAATAAGATTTTTTATACACTGTGTTTCATTTGTTATTAGACCGCTAACTACTTACTACTAATTTATGGTCTTACACATCAAATGAATATACTTCGACGTAAAAGGTTGTATTAAAAATCTCATATCAATTAAAGATAAGACCAATTCACAATATATAAGTGGAGATACAATCCTCACCTTACAAGTTAATTTTATGAGATTAAATTAAACTTACACTGTATTTCTAACCATTACTCGTATTTCATGAATTAGTATTTAGATAAGATAAACAAATATAAAATATACGAAAAATACTTTTATATATATATATATATATATATATATATAAACATGTAATATTTTCTATCATTAATTATATTAATTACACATTATGCTCTCTTCGTACTCTCTTCTGCATATGGTATATTTTGGTGGATAGACATAGAGAGTAAATAGAGGAAAATGAAATATAAAATTACTTCTCCCTCTAAAAGACAAGTTTCTCCATAAATAATTTTCCCTTTTAAGTATAGTATTGCAGCAGAGGTGAGACTTTGACAGCAGAATAGTTGGTATTAAAAGATTTTAAGGAAATTGCTGTAACTGCAATGGTTTTATGAGCTTCTCAGAGTTATAAAAAGCACAGTACCTACTCCAGTAAAGTTATGAGAGATAAGTGCTGAGCATTAACTGAGTGAAAGCAATTGCATGTATCTTCTTGTCCTTTTTTCACCTAATCCTCTGATATAAAACACTGATAATACAAAGTATTAGGCCCACATCGATTCACGTGGTTAACTCTCCCTTCAACTCACGCACGATCACGTGCGTGCCCATTTCCAAGATCACCAAATGTTGTTTCGTAATACTTCTTTTCAATTTTTAACAAAATATTCACCCACACACTTTACTCCGATATGGAAATTACTTAATTTGTAAATATATTTCTTCGTTATTAGCCGGTTCATATATTAAAATAATTCATATTCAAGATACTTAACAGATATTAAACAATTTAGTTTCTAATATTTAAATATATGCAAAGTTAGTAGTTTTAATCAATTTTGTTAAGTTTAGTTAACGATTCAAATGCATTTCTCAACTAATGTTGAAGTAAAAATATATCAAATGACGTAAATAACATATATATTATAATAAAATGTGTTTGAAATATCAAATAAATTTAATAAAATTAGGTTATTTTTAAAATTAAAATTGAAGTAAAATTTTAAAGAAAAACTAATTTAAATTTTTATTTAAAGAAAAACTAACCATTTCTCCCGTCTAAAATATTAGGCCCAATGCACGCAAAACCTATGCTTCCTACACGTAATTATTTAGTAACCTCTTTGGGCGTAGATTAACTTTGGGAGAAATGAGATTTTTCTGAAAACACATTTTGAAATTTAGTTACCGACATGAATGTATTATGCATATGATATGACCAACTTTCTCTTGGAAATGTCTTATTGTTTTTCCTATGTATGGCAGGCCCTTCTAAAGGGTTTTGAAAGTTATCTTCCTTTTTGCATTCTTAGTTTGTCCTCAAAAAATTAGAATTTTTCTTCCTGCACTTTATTATTACTAAATGTAACCCCATACTAATAAAATTTTAAATATTGAAATTTTTTTCGCTGTGCCACGTTATAGCAACGGTTGTGTCATATCACTGCACCTCTATTTTTCACTGCACTCTTTAAGAGGAAGAAGAAGAAGAGAAAGAACTTATTTTCAAAAACAAAAACATAAAACTTGTTTTAGAAATTTTTTGGAGACCTTGTTAAGAAATGTTTGTTGTGCAAGGTATATATATGTTCTCAAAAGCTTGCTTTTGAAAATTTGTTCTGGAAAGCTAGTTTTGGAATGTTTGTTCCAAAAATTCTATTGTAAAATTTATCTTGTGAAAATCATGTTTTGGAAATGTCAGAAAAATTGTTCATTATAAAAAGTCACTATAAAAATTATGGGGTTACATTTAGAAATTATGGAGATGTACAAAGAAAACGACGAAAACAAACTTAGGCATGGACCACATTATGTATAATGTGGGCCTTGGCCTGTGTTCTTTAATTTGAAGCATGGTGTAAGCGTATTTTATTTTAAACTTCGTCCATATTAAAAGAAAGGGCCAACCTTTTTCAAGGTTGAAACCGTGAGACAACTTTTTTTATCACACAAACTGCAATTTTTTTTCAGCAGAAAACTGATATAAAATTTATAACCACAAAATAAATCTTACTTTTTAACTCTAAAATGTATCTCCAATATCAAAAAAATTATGATAAATGAATACAAACAAAACTTAAAAACCATGTGGCTAGTAAGAAATTAAGGATGAATTAGACGTAAAAGTTTGTTAAAATAAATAATAAGAAAAAATGCAGAGACAAGTGTGAAGATTTTTACGTGGAGGGTTTGGGTTAGGCCCAAAAATTGAAATAGAGAAATAGTGGATGTTGAAAAGGCAAAAGGCTTTTTGATGGGCCCCTCAGACGAATGTCTGGTGAATGCGACCATTTGGTTCTTTGTATACAACAACAGAACATTATTTATTTGCAACGCATGAAGTTGGAAAGGAAAAAAAGAAAATTTAAAAAACTGGCACACGTGGGAGTGGGAAAGTACCTCTCTACCAAATCAACCACTTTCATAAAAGTCCAAAATTAGTGGGTTTGGATATTATTATTTGGTTTGGAATTAAATTGGATGGAGTTAGAGAAAAAAATTGATGGATGGATACATCTTATGTAACTACGAAAATGTCTCTTTCTTTAAATACCACAAACTTTTCACCTTTCTCATTGTCCTCATTCCTGGAAACACCCCATAACACATTTATATTCATCTTGTGCATGATATAATAAATTAGTGGATGATTCGTTAGCGGTTTGAGATAGCGAGTAAAATAAAATGTCCAAGAAAGTTCGATAGTTTATTAACTTGACTCTGATACTATGTTAGAAGTGGAGTTTAAGCTTAACTTAAGTCCACAAAACCAACTTGTAAAATAAATATTACATTCACTTATATATTGAACTTATCTTTAGTTGATATGAGACTTCCAACATATACTCTAATTAAATTAATGTTTTACTATCATGTTAAAAAAATATAAAACAATAATTATTCACAGTTATTTAACTTCTGTGAAATATTAAACGAGTGTAATCTTAGTTGGGCAATTCATAAAAAGAAAAACAGTCACTTTCCATTAATTAATTATTGATTAATGAATCTTAATAATGGTTTTTATTGGCAAGGTTTGGGTGTTGTTGCCATCAAGGTTGCTTTTAACTAACAGCTCTCTCCCCTCTAAGAAAAGTACTTCTGCAATCATTAATGTCATTACAATCCAACATCATACTCCATTCTTTTTTTTTTTTTTAATATGTTTGTCAATTTAAACTTTATTAAGATTTGTAACTGATGGGTCATTTAAACTAAATTTTATGTCTCGTATTATTTACATAATTACTAGTTTTGAAAGTGTTTGATGTAAAATATGTAAATAATTATTATCATAAATGGGACAAAGAAAATTACAAAGATGGGAAATCAAAATTCAAATTCCAGAACTTTTAAAATTCGACAGGAATTTAAATTCGTTTTTCACATGTATCAAAAAGGAAAAAAAATTAAACATCAAATGTCGTTGTTGTTCAAACTTAATGCAATTAATATATCTTATTTAAAATTGTGTGTTTGGTTTAAATGTTAAATATTTCTAGAATTACTTGTTTATTGCTTATATTTAATTTGTAAAGTTATAATATTATATTTCTTTTATACTTTATATAATATTATTTTAATGATCTCTATTCAATCAGAGATCCATTATTTAATATTGACTTATTACCTTAATTGATAAAATAATTGATCTAATTTAAAAACAGCGTGGAAGTGTATTGATATTTGTCATTCTCATTGTGGGGCTCTAGCTGTCAACTAACATCATAATGTTTTCAGAGTTTATTTTATGATTTAATAGTGAAAATTATCATTATTATTACCTAATTAATAATAATTATATATATCTTTACGATAATTGCTACAAACGTTGCTAATTTATTACATATAAAGGGTATTATTCCGTGATTTTTTTGGGGCGTATGCAACCTAATAATATTCTTGTAATATTTTAAATCATCGAGTTAATTTTCATAAAATATAATTATTGTCCCAGTTTTCTTCATACATTTTTATTTTCAAAGATGCTTAATATTGAGTTATTTCTTTTATACAAAATAAACACTTTTCTCATTATTTAAGAGTATGTCAGAAAGGAATAAAGAATAATAGAAAGATGATGTTAAAATAAAAAGACAATATTAAGCTTATATACGTGTGTCTTGTTCTTATGGACATTTATGTTTTCTAATAAACACGCTGTTTCTTTCTTTCTTTCACTTTTATACATTGGCTAAAAAAAAACACTCCCTTCAATTTCTCGAAAGATAAAACTAAACTACATTGTATCTTATTCTTGTTTTTTTAGTTAAAATAATTTTACAAAGAAAAAAAATTCATTATATTTTCTTTTAAATACTCTGGAAATAACAATTAATAGATAACTTTTGTTGACATCCACATGCAAGAATGTTGATTTTTTTTTCATGTGTAGCTTTGACAATTTGTCTGGTATGATTTTAAAATGGTGGGGACAAATCCTTCAATTCGTTAAACATATAACTTGAGCAGACTATTTAAGAAAAAAAAAAATCTATATATGCAATACAGAAAATAACACGTTAATTCATAAAATATCACACAACTATAATTTAATTATACGTAGAAAAAACGTAGATGTCTTTGCCAAGCAGGCACTGTCTACTATCCACAAAACGCAATTATCTTTATCGATTTCCGTAGTTCTTTAAATAACTATAAATTTAACTTAATTAAACCAAAGCAGATAAGTAAAATCAAATTTACTTTTATTTTTAATTAATACGAGATTTATAATAATTTGTTCATAATAAAAATATTTTGCATTCACTTTGAGAAAGTTGAGTCTTGAAATTGAGTGAACTCTTTGTGATTGACGTTAATCTCATACAATAAGTTTAATAAGATAAAAATTTATCTGTAATTATATATTTTAATTTGATCTTATTTTGATGAATTTTTTTAAAGGAATTTACTTAACAGACACGATATAACACCATAAAAGTTTGAACAACTTTAAGGTATTATTAATAACACTAATCCTCTAAATGTCATACATATCTATATATAATAAAATCATTACTTAATAATGGTTAATAAAATCATTACTCTAAATGTTATTAAGTCATTACTTAAGAACACTAATAATAGTTTTAGTTTGGTGGTGGTGACGATAGTGATGATGATAGTGACAGTGTGACAGTGGTGAAAGGTCATGAAATAGAGGGTAAGGATAATGAAAGAGTGGATGGTGGGAGTCATGATGAAGTGAAGGTTGAGGGTAATTAAGTGGAGGACAAGACTAAATTGAACAAATTGAATTAAAATAGGGACTTATTTGAACAAAACACAAATAATCATAATTAAAACAGTCGATATAATGTGAACAATGTCAACCTGTAATTTTGTCATTATCAATTTAAATAACGTCAACAAAATGACGAAATTGAACATAATTTAGCAAAACATGAACCAAATTGAATGCGAAAAAAATAAGAAAAAAGAGGTACCAAACTAAACAAATTGGATCAAACAGTATTTAAATCTTAAATTTTTGTATGAAGTTTATTTTGTTAGACACCAACATAGTATTCTAGAAGACAAATGTATTGAATGGGCTTGTGAAACTCTGCACTTGTCATGCTTATTCCCAAGTCCTCAATTAATTTTTCAACTCTTACTAAATGACTCAAATCCAACCATGACAGGGTTAACCCACTAACTCCATAAATATCATCATTTTTCATATCATACTGTCTGTCATGTGAAGTCTTCTTCGACTCACACAACATATATACCACACTCTATGTGAATGAGATACTAGTTGAGTCAAGATAGTCTCACTATCACAATCTCTTTTTACATTTTAGACCGTAGTATTTTTTTCTTAAAAACAGCCACTGAACACCTAACTTATTATCCCAACTAAACAAAACATAAACAATTTAAACAAATAAAAACAAAAGTTTTTTTCTACTAGAATATCGTACTCAACTTATCAACTTTATTCTTTACAAAAATATCAATCTCTCAAAATTACTCATTTCAACATCATATTTATATTACAATTGGTCATAAATAAACACAAAAATATTCATAGGTTAACCCCTTTCACTGATAATAATTTTCTCCAACATATTTAGTTCTAGATTGTTGTCAAATTGTAATTACACCAACACTATCACCATTATACACTAACACAAATTCAATTCATCAAAGAAATTCCTAATAAGCATCACTCTATAATATATTATCAGTCAAATATATACCCATTTATAAATACAACACAAATAACCAACACTTCACAATTTCTCACAATTTCACTACAACAAACTTCGCCAAATTATTTACAGTTTTACAGTTGTCAATTATGTAATTTTAAATGATCAGCTTCTCTCACCTTAAGAGAAGTCGTAAGAATTCACTCATTTCATTACCTTAGCCCTTCAAGGTGGTGCACAACCATCATACCTGATTGCTTTATGTTTCAAACTCTCGTGCCCCATCCTTTGACCCTACTTGAATCCAAGGTTAGAATAAATCCCTTGAAAGGAAAGGCATGTTGGAAATGAATGGTTTCCTGAGATGTTTTTTCTGTCGCTTGCCTATTTACCCAGAGGAAGACTCTTATCATCGTTCTTTCCCTTACACAGTATCTCTAGTTACAACGGTTTTATATTCACAAGTCAAAGACTAAAATCAGCGATTGAATAATTGTTTAAGGACCACGTCTAGATGAAGATGCATATAGAGAACAGAGAAATCACATGTAACTAGAGAAAGTTGCAGACACCAAAAAATTAGAGTTGCTCTATCAAAGTAAGAAAATTTAAACTTGCCCCAATATGAAATTGATTGACTTATATGATAAAATCTTTGACATTAATTGCTTCTATGACTTTGGATCTTCAAAAGATCAATTTATTACAAAAGAAGGAATGAGATTGAGAATTGAGAATGAAATAAGTTTTTGTACACGACCTCTGTTTTTAAAAAAAATTCCCTTTAAAATCTTTTAACTTTTTATAATATATATATATATATATATATATAATATTATTAACAAAGAAAATAGAGCATTAGTATAATAATATAATTTTACTTTTTTTAGAATTTGTAATCAGGTTTTCACGTACAAAAGGCATCTTAATTTACATTCACAAATGTTGTTTTAGAAAGACATAAATAAGTGTATATATTTGCATCATTGGTATTATTGGTTTTGTAAAATCGATTCGTTTGAATATTTTATAATTGGTTAACATATCTTCAAACATTTAAGGTTTATGATGCATGTTGTATTATGGGAATGTTATATAAAGTTGATAATTTTAACCTATTAAAAAACATTTAATATATTGAACTAACTATCATAGTTAATACGACTAATTCTAATATATTTATTCTTGTTTTAATCCAGTACTCAAATCACTAGAATAAAGGTCTTTAAGTGTTTTCAACATATTAAAGCTCATTCAACTTGATGAAAATATTAAAAGAATTATAATTTTAAAAAATTTAAATACAATGAATCAATTAAACCAATAAGAATTAATGATAGAAATGGTAAAAAGTAAACAAAAATAAAACAAATAATTTAAAAAACTAACAATAGGGAAACTTTACTTATTTGCTTCTTTTTTGTAGCAAAGGGACTTTAAGAATAGACTTTATTTATCCCTCGAAAATTCCAACTTATGAAATGTATTTAACGAGGAGAGTGAGAAAAGGTGGAGGAATAGAAAGAACGTGTGATGATTAAGAAGAGAAAGGATAATGCATGGTATTGTATGGAGAAACATGGAGTGCAATTAGTGTTAGTGCCCCCACTTTGAGACTTTGGGTCACAGGGTACAGTACCATCTCTTTCACACCAAAAAGATCACCATCCAAATCATTTTTCCCTAGAAAAGATATCTCGGGTGCCCAATTTATAAACAAAGAAGAGAAAAAAATCATTAAAAAGTTGTAGCATGAGAAGAAGCTCTCCACAATTTAAGCCCCCAAATAATGGTGAAGAACACTGAAGAAGAATAAAGGATTGTATGACGGAAAGGACACAGTGTTGTTTGCACCTAAACTTTTACTAACGTGGCTGACACAAATTGACATTTGATAAGGATAATTGATATCGTAGTCCCATGTTTTAGGCTTTATAGCACTCCCTTAACACACCAAAACTACAACTTCTATCTTGCAAAAAGATACACTACTACTAACTACGTGGCTACCACATCTTACTCTGTATCATAAGGTATTAGGTTTTCGTTGTCGGGTTTCATTATATATGTGTTGCATTTTACTTCCTACACAATATGAATCTATTTGACTGTTCATTTCAAGTTGTTTAGATTTACTTGGGTACATTATAAATTACTTTATCAAAACTTGACGAAAAAAAGACACAGTATTAGTGATTATTACTCATTCAATAGCATGACCCGGTAATTTTATGTTAAAAAAAAACATTTAAATTTAAGTAATTTTGGTTAGAAATGAGAAATAAATTTGTCTCCGTACATATAATTCGCACTTGTTTTCATTTTGATGAAAAATCCTCACGTTGATTAAGTATGAATATAGATTTCAATTGAGTATGGAGATGTGATGAGTATTGTTTTGAGTATAGGAGTTGAACGTCTACTTAAATAATTTGTCGAGTCTTTTGATTTTCACTCCAATCATCCATTCAATCCTTTTGTCTGTTTGCCGATGGGGTGTACTTGTTAAAGACATTCTGATGTTAAAGTGAGCAATGGTTTGATTGACGAAAACAATAAATGTTATAATAAATGCGAGAGAAAAGTCTTAACAACCACACATTTGACTTGTATTTTAAGTTTTCTACTTTGAGCCATGATTAGGATCAGCCTAATCATGACTCAATTGATTTTTAAACTTGATTATTGACATGTTAACGTTATCACCAAACTAATTAATTCACTCTAATGTTGTTCGATCAAGCTTGTTGGATGACATTGCACCTAATTTGCATAAGAGGTCACCAGGGTGGAATCTCGGGGATAGTCCACATGCTAACATTGCAAGGGAAATTCAACATGTGGCCGTCGATGTGGCACATACCTTCACAAATGGATCATAGGGTGAAATCATGTGGACAATCCAACTATTGGCACTGGGTGAGGTAATCTACGAAGTCTTTTTAGGCAATCGACAGACATTGTACATAATTTGAAAGCCTTATTTGAAGTAATTTCAGTTGACCGACGATCCAGAGACCGATCGGTTCAATACGCGTTACACGAACACTGACAGACCACAATAGTCGAGGAGTCATACTATAGCTCTCCATGCTATTGGGTGAATCTTCTTTGACGTAATCTCAATTGATTGCTCAGTCTCATTCATATGGTGTATATTAATTTTTATTAGTATCAAAAAAGAGATTTAAAATAATAAGACATTTAAAATAATTTTAAACTCGATTTCTGTTTGTTTTAATAATTTCTTAATTTTATCAACTTTATTTTATTAATTTTGCAAAATTAATAAATATTTTAATTTTTATTAAATTTTATTTGATATTTTAATGTATATAATTATAATTTTTTTAGATATTTAATATTGAATATTAAGCGGTTATACAACCTTTAAATTTTTATAACCATTGTACTCTAATCAAACGTATTTTGTTAAGTTTATATTATTTAACGTTTTTGTTAATTGATACCTACTGTTTTGCTTTATTTATTGTCTTCCACTTATTAAAAAATACCAGGCTTTTCTGGTAACAAAACAATATTAAAATAACAACTGTTATATTATTTTATTAATCACAAAATATGTCAACACGTGAAAAAAATATGACAAAACAATATATAAGTATCTATTAATGAAAAATTAAATAACAAATATTTAATTAAAAGAACATAAAATTTTTGAATACCCAAGAAAAAAATTATACATATAATTAAAATATATAAAAAATTAGAATACCTAACAAAAAGAAATTCCTAAATTTACAGTGAAAGTTAATTCAACTGAACTAAATATGATGATGTACATGTATCTAATGATTGAAATTTGTTTAGACACAAATGAACTATACACTCAACAGTAAAACATTCTTTGGAAAAGTGTCCACTTTTGAAATATGATGTAACAACTCCTTTCCAAATTCAACGCCCAACCCTATCACGTTACGGGATTATTTATGTAATGAGAATTTATATTCAAAAATCTCATATAGATCAGCAGTATCACATAATTACTAAAGAAATTAATTTCCTATTCAATAAATTAAAAAAAATCATGAAAATAGAACAAAAACATTCACATAAACACAAAAAAAAAATCACAGAAATAGTGCTTATTTTAGAAACAAGAGGCATTGAAAATTAAAACTAAATAGCTAGTAATTATATAGTAACTTTTTAATATTTATTATTTAAATAAATTCAGTAATATAAATTTACTATTTCCTTCAACAAAGTAATTAACTATGGAAGACCTTATTTCTAAAATAATGTCACTTCGTGATACAGACGTTGAAAAAAGTATTCAAATTGTATTAAAGTTGGTTTTCTAATTGTAGCAAGTCAACTTTGTTCTTTGGCAAGAGATGTTCTTCACTTCACATTACTTTTAAATGTTCATCACTAATTGCTTTTAAATATTCATCACTAGCCTATGTAAGTAGTTATTGGCTACGCACTATTTTTCAGATATCAAAGCAAGAGATTGAACTGAACTTTGTTTTAAATATTATTAGTAGACTCTGCATTCATTGGCTAAAATAAAATATCTATAAAATATCCACATATTTTTATCGGGTAATTTATTATTTTTTTTCTCAAAGGCAACTGTGTATAATTATTATTTAAAATTTGAATTCAAAATTATTGATTAAAGTACAATTATGCATGTCCTCGGGTGATTAAATGCGCATTTAACAGTCCTTTCATGAATTTTTCTTTCTTTGTCCTCAAATTTTTGGCATGATTGAGTTCAAGCATCAAATTCTGAATCCTCGCTTGTATAAAGCCAGAAAAGGAGAAATCATGCCTCTGACCAAGTGTTTGTACTGTTACAGCTAGCATTTCAGTTTCATGAAAAACATTTTTTTGCCTTTATAATAATAATAATAATATAAACATATTTATAAGCAATAATTTTGGGAAACTGTCCCGTTTTACACCATTATCCTATACGTAGGAGTGACAAAACGGGTAAGTTCGATCCGTTTTGGTCCGCCTATGACCCACCATAAATGGGTCAAGACCAGGCTGATCCGCCTCTTTTTTTTCTTTTTAATTTTGTTTTATTTTTTTTAACTTTTTGTATATAAATCTATTATATATATATATATATTTATTTATATAATATAAAAAATATTATTTTTTAATTATCTTTAGTTTTAAACATAAAAAAAAAATATAAAAAAAACGGGTTGACGGACTAGGACGGACTGATCCGTTTTGGCCTACTAAACTGGCGGGTTGACGGGTTGAAAATTTCAACCCGGCCCACCCTTTTCTTGGCGGGCTGGCACGCCTGACCCATTTTGACATCCCTACCTATTTGTTGAAATAATTTTAAATGTCATATATTTAATAAAAAAAAAATTCATATATTTTTTAGGAGATGAAAACAAATTAAAATTATTTTCTTTTTTGTAAACTTAAAATTACTTTATGTATAAATTATTTTTTCAACTCTTAAAAAAAATCAATTTCTTCTCTATTTTTCTTCTTGGAAAAAGAAGAAGGTAACAATTTAAAAAACAAAGTAATTTGCTCAAATGTTAAGTTGTGTTCATTTTTCTAACAACCCTAAAATAGACAAATTCTACCGTGATCTCGTACATTTTAGGTATTTGAGCAAACTTGATAATTAGATGCATAGTACATACATAACAATCCATAATGTGTAGTTACAATCCATATCAATCCATAATGTGTAGCTACAATCCGTATCACAGTTTTACAAAAAGAGAAAACATTATCCACGTAATATGTACCAAAATGATATGCTACCAAAATGATAAAGTAGGACTACACAATACAAAATATTATATATAAATATATTTCATATCAATTTTTGTATATTTTTTCTTGAATCATCCTTTCCCCAGGTTTACTTTCATTTTCACCAACAAGATCCTTTACTTGTATCCTAAAACTATAATTGGAAAAGAGAAAACACAAGCAAACACACCAATAAAAAAAAGGATAAGCTAATTATAATTTCAAACATACATATATTATAACATCCATAATATTAAAACCATTACCACTTACAACCAATATAAGCAATTTCTCTATATAATAAACAACAAAAATTACAAACTCAATATTTGAGTTTATCCATTAACTTAGATACTAAAAACCTTGTACCTGCCATGTAATAGTAAAACAAAGCACAAAGGCCGGTCATACCAAACTACTCAGTCTCAAACCCCCTTATGATTAGGGTATGTAAGGTAACTTATGGTTTCGTTGTAAAAGGGGTTCCACCACAAATCTCGCTATAAGAATCTTTCTCAATTCTCACCACTTAAACTATGACGCTCTATGTGAAGTTATCATTGGTCAATGCATAACACTAAACTTCCACCACTCAATTCCATTTATCCACTATTTACTCATAATCCCATTTTTTTTTTCATGAAACACAATTTCCAACAAGTTCATCACATTTTGAACCATAATTATTCATAAAAACGGGTAAACTTGCTCAACGAGACCAACTGCTTACTCAACAAGTTCCTCTAGACGGACCTTCGTTCAATGAGTAAATTATAACCTAGCGAGCTGAGCACTACAACAAAATGCAGATTTATTCATCCAACGAGAGTATACTCATCCAACGAGCAATCCCCTACTCTTTGTCAAACTCAAATTTGACACTCGCCCAATGAAAAGAGATACACCCAGCGAGTCTACATATGACAAACACATAAATATGCATTTTTAGACATGATAAAGATATTATATAATCTTCTACTTTTATTCATATATTGAGAGAGGTATCATATATTTGATTCTCTTTTATTATTATCAAATATTCTATTTTATTAGATTTTACTTTTATCTCTCTATGATGGGACATTGTACTCTATATATTGATCAAGGTTCTAATAAATTAGGAAGCAAGCTCTCTTTGAGTTGTTTTCACCAAAGACCTCTTGTGCATATTTTTCCTTCCCATGGCTTATACATATCTAACAAGACAACACCATACATTCACAAACATCATCTCATGCTTCTTTTAACACCGTAATATACCAATTTGAGTTTATAGAACTCATGATAACCCAAATAAACCAATTAAAGGTTAAATTAAAAAAACTTAGCATCAATCTCAACATATGTCACAAATTTCACATTTAGACACACATTCATGCACCAACCAATTTATTCCAAATGTGATTCAATAATCAAAATCAACTTACCAATTAATGTACCAACCAACCAAAACACAATTCAAAGTACATAGAAATTAAAATTAACTCCCTTTCCTTGGCTAAACAATCATTGCTCTCAAATATGCTCTTTAGAGCTCTATCTAATATAGGATGTTGGAAGTCCCACATCAATTGACTAGAGATAGGGTAATTTCATAGTATATAAGTGAGTGCAAACCTCACCTTACAAGGTAATTTGATAGTATATAAGTGTGTGCAAATCTCATCTCACAAGTCAGTTTTGTGAAGTTGAGTTAGACTTAAAGTCATCTCCTTTACACAAGAAAACCTAACTTGTCACAAAGACCTCAATTATAAATTTAAGTATATCATGATGATCATATCACCAAGAGCACCTTTGAGTCACATACATAGTCATACGGTTTACATACAACCCAAAGAGCTAAAACACCTTAAGAAGGCAAATAAAAGACTTACTCTGTTTTAGTTTTAGTTTTTTATAGGATGAACACGTAAAGTTTCTTCCCAGGATTGATTGTACTGTCTAATAAAGATAAAAAATTTAGAAAGATGACAAAGAGAAATCTTAGAAATAAGTTTACATAGATTGTAATAAATAAACTTTAAAGTTGTTTTATATACTAACTTTATAGTTTCTCACCACTAGTCTTATATTCTTTTATAGGTTCTCACACATTTCAAGTTATATAACTATATTATCATTCATTTTATATAAAATATTTGATAGTTATTTATATTGTAACATTTGAAAACATTGATTTTATACATATTGTCCATTTTAAAATTAAGAGATCACTAAAAAAATTTACAATCAATTAATACCACTGAGGTGTTTAGTTGAATATTGGGATGAAGATGAGTGAAAAGAAAGATAATTTATTTATCTCTAATTTTTTTTAACCAATCTAAACCAAAGATGACATACCCTCAGTTGTAAAAATTTGATGATTAAAAACACACCATCATTTGTACTTAACATATTTACATGATCAATGGATATATTAATTAAGTTTATGTTAATAAACTGTCTATAAATAAGTATGTTATACATCAATTACTAATACTCTTAGATATAACTTTTAAATAATAGAATTATTGTCGTATATGATATTTTGTAACTATTTAATAAAATAGATTTATTAATTTGAGCATTTTAATTGCATTCATATTAATTTGCTCCCAGACTTATTTTCATAATTTTAAAAGTCATTAACATCATTCCATAAAGATAAATATAAAAAAAAAAAATTCATAGTCTTCTCCGAATTAAACTTTAATAAAATAAGAATGAAAAAGGATTATTAATGAAAAAGGTTAAAGAGTGTAATCATGCTACTTATTTTTTTTTTACCTGTGAACAATGATAGTGATTTTTATTTCCAAAAGATGAGTTAGTAATAACATGAATACATTCATCAAACAGATCAATTAGACCTTTTGGTGCAGTGATGTAGCATGAAACCATTTTTTTATGGTAAATTGTGTGCTTTCAATCAACAACACAACTTTACACACGTATGATTATTATAAAATATAAGCTAAGCATGAAACCATTTATTTATTATTTATTTTATTTTTAAATAGTATTATTATGCATTATTCAACCTTGAAATTAATTATTATGCAATATTTAATTTTTATGAGCAATTTGAATTTCAATTTCTTATACGTAAAATTATGATATTTTATTATATTTGTAAGACTCACTCTTGTTTTAAGTAAATTGACTCAGTTTTTTTTTTTAAATAAGGACTCATAATCAGCCCATTAGAAGTTTCTAGAACCACTTTTTAGCAACTAATTCTCATTTTTGTCTTTGTTTCAAAAACAATCCACCTCTTTTCTCTCCTGTTTGAAACATAAGTTTTGTTAGGACACAACAAGATCCTTCTTTGAGCTTACTGAACGTTGTCATCTGTGTAAGTAGAACTCTAAACTTATGTTCCCTTTCGTTTCTTTTTTGTTTGGAAGCTTTGGTTCCACTCACTTTAACATATGTTAGGGTCTTAGTTTCCTTGGTCTGTTTTCGAGCTCTGTAAGCTGTAATCGTGCAGTGACACTCTTCTATTGGAGCTTGCTCTTCAGTTAGCCTCGATCAAGGTAAGGGAAGCTAGGATTTTCACGTTTTCCCTTAGTATCTATCTGTTTTTAGTTTTGTTTCATGTTTGTAAAGCTTGTTTGCTGTTGTGGTTGCCTGGAATTTTTTTTTTTAAATGTTGTTTGGCTTCAAATGTTTGATTGCATGTGTGAGCAGGGGAGGAACCTGTTGTTTTCGCCCAAGCGAGCAGCCCTCGCTTAAGACAAAATAGTAGAAAACCCTCAAGGTTTCTGTTCCAGTTGTTAGCGAGAGTAATCTCACCCAGGCGAGGAGGTCTCGCTTAAGCATAAGTTGCTAAAACTTGACAGTTGATAATGTTAATTTTTACCATTATCCAAGCTATATTTCATTAGCAAAATCATCTCTTCCAAAGCTTTTAACCTACTTAATCCTCAATTTTACCTTACTTTTGTAAATAAATACATTGTGGGTTACATTGATCTAATTATACCACTAATCCCCATTTTTGTGTCTTTTTTTGTAGATGGGAAGCTTTGTTCCAAAAATCCAGACTAATGAGTGACCCGGAATAGCAAAGAGAGAAGAAAATTGTCAACAGGAAGCGCCTGGCGACGCGAAGCCAGCGCCAGGCGGAACAGAC
>Ga0214543_1002025_pt1 | contig 39808 bp, 14 predicted proteins | sample CNSS2metaG_FD_160094 | JGI IMG/M metagenome (GOLD analysis project Ga0214543, IMG submission 160094) | Root nodule microbial communities from cowpea collected in UCLA plant growth center, Los Angeles, California, USA - CNSS2 | ecosystem: Host-associated > Plants > Roots > Nodule | place: USA...
AGTCATGTGCATGTGCTTGTTTTTATCCAAATCATCATGACTTTCATTAATTAAGAGATAATGTTTATCTCTTTTTTTTCTTTCCTTCTTATCTTTTCTCATAATCTTCTTATCTTCTTCATATCTCATTCATTTTTTTTTACACACACGTATTAATAATATTTTAATTTATATTTTTTTAACCTAATTTTTTTTTAATATATATACATATTTTATTAGTTTTGTTTTCTTCTTATAATTATTTTTAATAAGTAAAAGGTACATCATGATAAAATATATTTTTAATGTTCAAACTATATCATAATAAAATACAAAACATTAGTAAAAATATAATATTTTCTAAGTGTTTTATTTAAAATAAATAATACAGTTTATTAAAAATAGAGATGTTACACACATGGGCTAAAGAAATCTACAAAATATGAGTTGATGCATTAAAGGTCGTCGATTAGATTTAAATTGGGTCATTTTTTAGGCTTTGCTTTCAATAAAAAGCTAGAACACTTTTGGATCAATTGAGTCGAGTCTAATTTGCTATCTTGGTCGAGAATCATTAGCTTCTCTACATTTGGATGCAAGCAAAGCATGAGCAAAGTAAGGAGCATGTGATGGTAGCATGGAGTGTGTCACTTTGGCAAGGAGAGTGTGACATGCCACTTGGCATCATCAAGACTCATCTCATACATCACATGGTCTCCAATCAAGCTTCTCCTCCAAGCTACATTTGCATTTCATCTTTGTTGCATTTTCTTCTCATTTGGTCGGCCATGTGCCTATAAATAGAGTCATTCAACTATTGTAATGGTAACTCTTGAATTGCTAATAGATGTTAGTGTTGAGATCACTCCACACTCCTATTAATTTGAGAGCATACATGGCTAACATTCTCCTTCATCTCCTCTAGCCACCTTCCATACCATAGCACCACTTCTACTCTTCGTCTTCACAAAAAACCTCCATTGCCGAGAGCTCTTCTTGTTCATATCATCAATTTTGCTGCACTTCATCTTCTTCTTGCTGTCCTCCATGGATTTCCTTCCAATTCTCCATCAAGGACGTCCATCAATAATGGAACAAGATGGTCAAAACAAGTTAAAATCTTAGGACTAGGGTTCCCAAATTGTTTCTAAGCTCTTCATGAATTGTTTTGTTTTTTACTAGTCCTAAGGACAACGTGATATGAAGCTAAGCAGACTTAGGAAGGTTCAAGGATGGATTAAAAAGGTGGTAGTTCTTAGTAATATTTTTTAGCCATTTTGAAAAACTTCAGATGGAGAACATATATTACAGGAAGAGACATGAAAAATGCACTACCTTTTAATGCATCTTCCAAAGGATAAGTGTAAGAAGGATTCACCACCTAAATTTTTTTTTCTAAATTAAGAACCAAAGCAAGAGCAGAACACTCTGAAGACACTTAATATCAACTTCCAATTTAAATTTGCATTCATTTACAAGTGTAATTTTTATATGAGGCTTAACACTTATTTATACAAAAAAGTTAAGACTACGAGCATGAAGAGTCATGATAAAATTCATGGATAAGACATGATAAAGGACCAAGAAAGAGACTTGATGTTAGAATTGAAATTTTGTATTTTTGTAGTAGGTCTTTATTGGGCCTTATAGTTGTTCTCCAAAAATCTTCACAATTAGAGTCTTTTTTAGAAATTATTTTTTTTAATAAGAGACTTATCAGGTAGGCAAGGTGACTATAATAGGATTTTCTTTAGGTCATGTATGGAGTCTTTGAGGGTTGTTGGGCCTTGGAAGTGTTTGTGACCAAAAGAGAGTTGGGCCTACCTTTGTAGGCCTTGTGGAGCGTTTCATTAAAGGATCTAGATCCTTCTTGCACAAGCTTGGACATAAAGCTACACCTTGGAGTGCCTAGATGCATGCTCCATGTGACTTGCTTAGTTCGCAAGTCAAGCCTTTCTCATGCTCTCTTTTTTGCTCTAATTACCACATTCTAGAACCTTTTTCCCTCCATTTTTCTAGCACACCTAGCTCCTTTTCAACTAAAGAGCTTAGGACCTTTTAAAAATCATTCATGAATATAGTAGAGAAACTATGTTGAGATTACTCCAGACACCTCTCATTTTGTGAATCAACTTAGACTAAAACTCCCCTTAGTGGCTTCCTCTAACCTCCTTCCTTGAGTGTTGGTCAAACCTCACTTGAAAGCATCCTCCAAACACCAAAGCTAAACATCTTCCTCCTCATTCTTTATAGCTTCCCTGCATCCAGACCTCCATGTATTCTACTCCATTCATTCTCTTAGTTTTATACTTGAAGATGGACTCATCAGATAATATATTGTAAAAATCACTTTTGAATTAAATGTATTTTCAAGCAATTGACTAGCTCTTATTGAATTTCACTTGAATGTACGTGCTTGTGTATATATAAAAGGTATGTCTTTTGTACCTAAGCTCAATATAAAATAGAAACAACATGCAAAACATGATATCACATAAAAAAAATTGCTTTATAGTTGCTTTAAATATATTATTTTACACAAAAATAGCATTCAAATATTATTAGTTTAAATAGAAAGTTTGAGTTCTGGATGCAATGTTTGAATGACAAATTAAATCCAAGTAATGTAATTTCTATTAATGGTTGATTTTATAAATAGAAATACGTTAATCTCCAAGTAATGTAATTCTTTATTATGAATGCTATGTTTGAATGACAAATTAAATCCAAGTAATGTAATTTCTATTAATGGTTGATTTTATAAATAGAAACACGTTAATCTCCAAGTAATGTAATTCTTTATTAATGACATAACGCATTATCGTGTTTATGGTCAATTATTAGATGCAATTAGATTAACATTCTATAAACAAATATGCATATGACTATCTCGAAAACAACATCTATATGATAAATAATCAATTCAATGCTCAATAATATTATATTTATTATGATGAAAACTCTATAAGCAAAGAGTTGTCGAATACTCTTAACACATTTAGACCATTCAAATCTTATCAAGAACAAGACTCACTCCTAGTCTCATCTCTCATTAAACAGCAAATGCCGAGTAAAATACCATTTACCACGTCATCAATGCTACTATCATCATCTAACCAGAGACAAAAAAACAGCATTTGCAAAATTAGAAACTAAAAAAACGAAAATTTTTAATTGGAGAAAAAGCAACATCACCAAACTAAAATCATATTTAAATCTTTAGAAAACTTTCAAAACATTATATTACTCAATTAACCATTACCTAATTCCAATGGCTAAAAATAGCCTTTTGAAAAATTGAAAGACAAAAAAAAAATAAAACTTATAATTGAACGACCAAAAAACTGAGCGCTTCCAATTTGAAAGAGTAAAAATATATCTAAACCAAGTAATTATTTCCGGCACCTCATCAAATTTCTACTCCTATCCCATCAAAATGCTTTCGGAAAATGTTTTGCGTTAAAGGAGGGTTTGATGGGCTTCCCGAAAAAAAATTCCGGAATTATTTATTATGTTCCGGAAAATAAATTCCGGAACTGGTAGGGTGCAGGAAGAAAATGGTAGGGTGTAGGAAGAAGCTGCATTAAACCAATTAATATTAATATCCTAGTTTAACATGCACTCTAGAAACTATATTAAAGATACAAGATCTACTCCAAAACAGTAATGAGATGTCAACTGATATCATTGCTTTACCAGCTTTCTCTCGAAAATGTGTTCCACTTCAACACGAAGACTCTCAACATCTATTGCATAGTCTCTCTTATACTCATCCTCCATCAAATCATGCAACAACTTCCTCATTTTGTTCAGTGCATCACCTAAAGCACAAAAGTCCTTGAAAATCTGAGCATCAGTGGTTCTTAGTTGCAAGAGACTCTTGATCGCAACAAGGGCCTGCTTAATACATCCCACAAACAAGGCCAAAAGTCAAACCAAAAGCTTAACATTAACCACAAAAAGGGTCAATCTGCCAATACAAGATTTGTCGACATTTTATTCGGATAAATTTTTCTGAGTATTTATTTATAGGAAAAATAATAAGGAAAAACGAACTAAATTTCTGCACAAGTTAATAACTTGTGCATTTTAACTTTATAGAATCTTTCACCTAAGTTCTCCAAAAAGTTGAGATGCATAACTAAAGTTTATTCATTTTTCCTTTTACTTTCCTATTCTATATCAGTGTTTAATTCAGATAAAGAACTGTACACAACCAATTTTAATCAATCCCTCACTCTTATTCCACTGAACATACTGCCTTGTATCAGATGCATAACTAAAATTTATTCATTTTTCCTTTTACTTTCCTGTTCTATATCAGTGTTTAATTCAGATAAAGAACTGTACACAACCAATTTTAATCAATCCCTCACTCTTATTCCACTGAACATACTACCTTGTATCAGATATAAATCTGAACAATTATTTCTAATTATTTCAACAAACATACCACCAAAACATTGTGGGTGAACTGAGAGAGCATAGATTGGAAAACAAAAAAGGCATCGAATGACCTCATCATCAATTTTATACGATATACTATAATGGAATAATGTTACAAAAGAGTGGCTCAAAATGAGATTTTATGACAGACATTGCACAGTGTTAGTCACAAAATAAAACAGGCCTTTCAAACACAATTTAACTACAGTGTCAAGAATCACCTTTTCCTGGATATCAAGGTCGGTTGATGCAGTTAAATCAACCACAGATTTCAAAAGATTCGTGTCATTGAAAAATGGTAGTTTGTCTTGATCTGCATTTTCTAATTGATACCCTGCTAGATCAGCCAATAGAAGTACAGCTTTCCTCCTTAGTTTGATATCGAGACTTGTATTGTTCAGAATATCCTAAAAATTTATCAGTGTTATTTGTCAATTCTGAAAATTTGTTTCAAAATAAAATTAACATAATAATAAACCTTAGGTAGTCCACCTGAAGCATCCATCCTCCAGCTTCAGCATAGAACAACTCTTGACTAGCCAAGTTATTCCGAGTCAAAGCTGAAACAGCATATAATGCTTTATTGGCTTCTTCTAGGGAATTAGAGTTTACCATTTTCATCAGTCTTGAGAGGACTCTAAGTTCCATGATCTGGGACAGTAAAAAATTTGTCAGCATTAATATATTGTTTAGGACTGTAAATGCCTAGAGCTAATGATATTCCATTAATCATAAAACAAGACCTGCTGCTGAACAATTGGATTATTTTGACTAGCTTTCCCAAGAACCCATGCAGCAATTGTCCTTATACCTGGATCAGAGTGATTAAGTTCTTTTGTAACTGCAACAAGTCCCCCAAGTTTGTTTAAATCTGACAGACATGGGAACATCTATCAGAAATGCACCATTACATAGGAAAAAACAATTCTAAGAGGTGGAAAAAAACCTAGAAAGCTCTTAACTAATGCTCGTTTGTACCACATATAAAGAACTTCACCATGTATTATACAAAGTGGTTGAACAAGTAATGCATAAAATAAAGAAGACATGCTACTGTCCGATCTTGACATATCAGTCAATCAATAGAAAAGCACATACAAAGTTAAAATCTTGCACTGTTGCTCTATTTGTTGTGCTAAATTTATGACCTGGTTTTCTTTTCAATTTGTTTTCAAAGTTTCGCAAAACAATATGAAAGAGGAAATCATATTAACAAGATTCCAGGGATAGCGTATATTGAATATAAAGGCAAATTTTGAGGCTTCTAAATTACAAAGAATATATTTGGAGATAACTACCTCGAGCAACACACTCTCTATTCGCTAACACTCTTTCCAATAGCCGGTCTTATTGGTTGAAGTTCTACTGAATTTCACTAATTTAGTTTGAGGAAGGGACCAAAATGAATTATATGAATTTGGCGCACAAGACCCACCTAATTATGGAATCCCATGTGAATTTCACCCAAATAAAAGAGTGTGTCGGAGAGACTGCTAATACAATTTTTATTTGGAGATAACTAAAAATAACTTTTCTACTGCATGCATCAAGTCCTTCAGAATTATAAGAAAGAAAAATCCTACAGCATACTAGCATTCAATTCCACCAAAATGATATGAACACTTATTGGAATGCAACTTGCAGCTGTTATACCATGGCCTGGAGGTCCCCACAACTGCATCAACACATCAAACACAGCCAATTCAGCTGCGCCTTCCGTTTTTATTCATGTGTAAGTGGTATGGTATTTGAAATAAATTCATATACACCTACCATTTGCATTATCTAACGACTCAACAAGCTCAAGAAGCTCCTGTAAAGCACGGCGCCTATCTTCTAGGGATGTAGACACATTATTCAAGTCCCCTATAGCGATCTTCATCAATTCAGCATCAGAAGGCATCTTTATTTTCTCCATTATTTCCTATTTAATCGCCAGCATAATCCCTCAGGTAAGTGAATAAAAACATACAAAGTACCACACACAAACGCACAGAAGAAAAATTAGTTGAATTAGTAGTTTCAGTGCAAGTGCCATGTACCTTGATTTTCAATGAACGTTTCTCTAGCTCCCTTGGTGAAAGCCGTTGCTGGGCTTCTGCTGATTCCTTTAGCTTTTCGGGATCAGAATGACCTTTGCAAAGATATTCAAAAAATGATTATTTAAATCAACGAATTTAAGGAAAACAAATTAATAACCGTTATCAAACCATAAGTTATTTTCTATACTTTAGAGTATCTAGAACGTGGTTGCTTGTGTGTTGGTTATGAATAAGACACTCCTTAACAATATTCGTCATTGGAGCATTTGACATAACTTTTCTTACACATGCACAATTGCTTAATAATTTATACACGAAAATGTACTTTTCCGGCCAAGAATCAATGGAAAAACAAGATAAACAACACCTTTTAAAAGTCACATAATTGATGTTTTGTAATTCGTTAAGAAGTTCTAGACTGAAAATTGAACTCATATTCAATGGAATCAAATTGCTCATCCAAATGAATTTTTGATAATTTTCCAATTATTTAAGGAATATAATAGCTACTTAAGTCTCCTTTAAACTGTTCATATAATTCATAAAGCGTGAAAAACAAGGCTTGAGATTCTGGAAGATGTATTTCCTCTGTCGAATTAATTCTTCCGTAATTAAATTATGGTTATAGATTATATTATGCGCGCGCCACTGTAAGTGAAAGAACTCAACCTTTTTTAATGTGACCAAAATAAATAAAATAAATAACTGAACTAAAAAGAAATAACTAAACCTAGTTTTAAGTACGTACTTATAGCCCACTGCAGCATGCCGTCGAGTGAGGAAAACCCGCCGTCGGAGTCGTAGTCATCAGCCGCCGGGCGAAGATCGGACTCCTCTGTGGCAGGGGACCATAACAGCCCGCCTGAAGTGAGGTTGTGTTCAGCGCCGCCACTCGCTGCCGCTAACGCTGCGGTGAAGAGGAAGAGAAGAGAGAGGCAGAATGTTCGTTCCATTTAGAAAACGCTTGGTCAAGACAAACAGCGCCTTTACTTCACGTCCCTCCTGCTTTCTGCTGAGTATTTGTATGATTATTTTCTTGCAGACACGTCATTTAGACGAATAACCGCCGTTGAGTTAAGATCCAACGGTTTCAAAGCTTTATGGATGCGTCTAGAAGGAAAATTCATAGGAAAAAGGAAATACGGGTTCAGTTACTAAACCCACCTCTGTAAATTAATTATGTGTAGGCTTAACTCTCCAATTTTTTCTTGTATGTATATGTTAAATTTGGTTCTATTTTTTGATTTACATTTTTATTTTCGTCAAATTTAGTAATTTGGATCATATATATATATATTATAAATAATTAAATGTTTTAGCACTGTTATATTTTATAGTTAATTTATTAAAGTGATCTGTTAATTATATATATAGTTAATATCATGAAAATATTGAAAATATTAACTGTATAGATATATCTGATATTCTAATGTAATGAAAGAGACAAATTAGGAATATTACATTTTGTACCCGTCTAGAAACAACGCATTGATATATTATCGATGATAGGATGATGATCAACAAAGAACAGAGATGTAGAAGAATAGCATCGTCATAAGGTCAACATGGTGATGAAGAAATGTAGACATGGTGATGGAGAGATGTAGAAGAGTAGCATCGTCATAAAGTTGGCGTGGTGATGGAGAGATGTAGAAGAGTAGCATCGTCATAAAGCCGACGTGGTGATAAAGAGATGTAGTAGGGTAGCATCGTCATAAAGTCGGCCGGATCAGAACTAATAAGATTGTAAAGATGAGGCTCGTGATTGTTATAGATATTTTAGTTGTTATTTGGTTAGTTGTTATTTGGGCGGTTGATGTAATATTTTGGTTGAGATTTAGAAAGATATTGGTGATTATCTTTAAGGTTATTATTATGTATATCTACGATATTTGTAACTGATTACCTATTATAATAAGAATTTACTCCTATGGTCAAGGGACAGATTGTTTTTGACCTAAGCACATCTCAAGCTAAGGTTGAAAATATTTCCTTCTTTTTTGTTTTTGGTTAAGAATTATCCGGCACTTTTCTTGACCAGAACATTGGCGCCCACCGTGGGGTCCAGTATAACTCGATCCCAACTCCACAAAATTTCAATAGAAAAAAACAACTTCAACCACCAAGAAGAGAATGAGGACGACAACACTCTCATCAATGCAGCAGATTACGCCTTTGCAATACTCACAAGAAACTTTTGACATATACAAATCATGAGAAGATGGTGGATCTATGCTCAGTCTCCACTTACATATCAACAACTAATCATTGTGATCGAAACTTACGCTCTTTCTCGATACAAGTAGAAAAAAAAACAAAGTTCCATGTATGTTGCTATTTTTTGACATAAAAAAATTGGGCAAAAATTACAAACAGAAAATCTAAACAATTTCCTGACCATGGTCATAAATCATTCTATCCTTCTTGTATTATGTAGGGTTCACAAGCATAAATTTAATAGTTTTACAAATTTGATTAAATGATTTCTTTAAGGCACTAAAAATAAAAAGCTAAAATGATTAATTTAAAGAAAATATTAATTTTTTTTAATTTATAAAATATATGTTGTTATGTTGTTTTAACTTAAATATATTGTCGGATAATATGATCTTAATTATGCATACATGGATAATAAATTGATTTGCTAAAATATAATAAAATATATTTATATAACATAATTATTATTATCGGTTGTTCCTTTTATTATTAACCATCTTATTATCAAAAGAGAAAAATAGTGAAATTAATGAATAATACAAGTTTTATGAATTAATTACCCGTCGTCCTTTTCAATGCACAAAGCTAATGTCTTTTACATTAAAGTTTGTCTTTGAAATATTAAATGAAATATGTGTTAGTGTTATTTATATTAAAATATATGTTTCTCATGAATATTTTGTTTAGTATTATTAAATAAATAATTTGCAGTGTGAAGTATTTTATATTTGGAGGATTTTTAAGTAAGATTCTTAATAGAATAATATAGAAAGAACTATTATGGCATAAAGTAGTTTCAAAATGTCAATATAATTATTTTATATGGTGTTGGAATCATAAAATAAGATTGTTTAAATGTATATACTAAGATTTTGATACATATGGTAAAATGTGAGTATTTTAGTAAATATTGCTAGTTGTTATCTTTAAAATAAATTTATTGTTACTAGATATAAATATTTTCTAGATATAAATATTTTCTGGTACTACTTTATTCTAATAATAAACATAATTATTTTATAATAGTATGTTATTTTAATCAGCTTAAAATTTTTGATGATATCTAATAATTCATTCTTTATTTGGTATTTTTTTACAAGTGAAAATTATTTAATTAAAATTAAGATATTTATAAAATGTTTTACATATAAATATTACAATTGTCATATATATGCATGTTATATTATGTGAATTACTAACGAGGATTTCGTAGATATATTAAAAGTTCATTCATCATGTTTAAATCAATTAAGACTGGCTTCAGCATGGAAAAAGTTCAGGAAAATAGTGGAATAATCAAAACCATCAATCCAGGCCACGATGCTCGATGTCGAGCCACGATGCTCGATGTCGGGCCACGATGCTTGATGATAATTAATTCTGGGCCCCGATGCTCGAAGGCAATTTCGATACATGACGCTCGATGATAATTAATTTCTGACCCCGATGCTCGAAGGCAATTCCGAGCCGTGACGCTCGATGATAATTAATTCCGGACCCCGATGCTCGAAGGCAATTCCGAGATGCAACGCTCAATGATAATTAATTTCGGGCCCCGGTGCCCGATTCGAAACATAATATTTGATGATTTATGTAGGTAAATGAGAAGATCAATTCTATACTAGAGAGTACACGACTAAGTGAGATGATTTATGCAGGTAAATGAGAAGATCAATTTTATACTGGAGAGTGTGCGACTAAGTGAGAATATGCGAAACTGAGAACTCAGAGTTTTTCTGAGGATGTGTTGATTTACAGGTGTTGAGAAATTATAGTTGATTGTACAACACTGAGAGCTCGGTTCATGACCGAGTGATTAATTACTTTGAAGTTTTATAATGTGTTTGCAGGATTGAGAGCTCGGTTCATGACCGAGTGATTAATTACTTTTGAGTTTTATAATGTGTTTGTAGGATTGAGAGCTCAGTTCATGACCAAGTGATTAATTACTTTGGAGTTTTATAATGTGTTTGTAGGATTGAGAGCTCGGTTCATGACCGAGTGATTAATTACTTTGGAGTTTTATAATGTGTTTGTAGAATTGAGAGCTCGGTTCATGACCGAGTGATTAATTAATTTGGAGTTTTATAATGTGTTTGCAGGATTGAGAACTCGATTCATGGACGAGTGATTAATTACTTTGGAGTTTTATAATGTGTTTGTAGGATTGAGAACTCAGTTCATGAACGAGATTGAGAGCTCGTTTCATGACTGAGTGAAGATAAATAATCAACCAGCAGCAATGAAGATAAATAATCAGCAAAATAATGGGGAGTGAAAACAAAGGATTATACAAATATAATGAAAAATACCTGTGAGAGTGAAATCATGCATAGGAAGAAGAAGGATGGTGACAAGCAAAGAGTTAGATCGTGAGAGAAATATGGGAAATGAAAAGAGTAACTAGGGTCAAAAAGAAGATGGAGAGAGTGGGAAGTTGAGAAGTTGGTCGAAGGTTTTTAAAAGAGCCGTTGGAAAGTGGTGAATGACGGTTGATTTGACAACTTTTGAGTTTCTCATTTCGAGAAGAGGAACTTCAAAAAGTTTGAGAGCTATGTACCCGTCCAGAAACAACACGTCGATATATTACCGATAATAGGGTGATGATCAACAAAGAACAAAGAGATGTAGAAGAGTAGCATCGTCATAAGGCCGACGTGTGATGAAGAAATGTAAACATGGTGATGGAGAGATGTGGAAGAGTAGCATCGTCATAAAGTCGACGTGGTGATGGAGAGATGTAGAAGAGTAGCATCGTCATAAAGCTGACATGGTGATGGAGAGATATAGAAGAGTAGCATCGTCATAAAGCCGACGTGGTGATGAAGAGATGTAGAAGGGTAGCATCGTCATAAAGTTGGCCATATCAGAACTGATAAGATTGTAAAGATGAGGCTCGTGATTGTTATAGATATGTTAGTTGTTATTTGGTTAGTTGTTATTTGGGCTGGTTGATGTAATATTTTGGTTGAGATTTAAAAAGATATTGGTGATTATCTTTAAGGTTATTATTATGTATATCTACGATATTTGTAACTGATTACCTATTACAAATAAGAATATTACTACTATGGTCAAGGAACAAATTGTTTTGTACCTAAGCACATAAGCTAAGGTTGAAAATATTTCCTTCTTTTTTATTTTTGTTAAGAATTATCCGGTCCTTTTCTTGACAAGAACACCTTTAAAAAATAGTAATAATTAAAGGTTACAAAAAGGAGTGATAATCTCCGTCTCATATCTACATTAATATTATTATGTTTTTCTCTCTTTCTCCTCATTAAAGAAAAAATCAAGAGAAAACTAAGATGCTCTATAGGTTGAAGACAAACCAAAGCTCATCTTCCCAAACCTATCCTTATTTCAAGCTACACTTCGCTTTTAATTGAAAAATGTATATTTATCTATATTTATCTATGGTTTCATTCTATGTACGCTTTCATAAACCAATAATTGATATCAGAGCAGTTTATAACTAAGGTTTTAAGAATCCTAAATAAGTGAAATTGAGCCGTAATTTAGATGATCCCCAAATCTGATTTTCCAGGGTTTTAAAGAACTCTAAATCCCCAATTATTTTATATCTCTCGTCTCTCGCGTGGGTTTCAAACCCTTCTTCTTCTTCATTGTGCAGGCCAATCACGAGGAAAAAGATTGAACCCCTTTCTTGAAGTTGCATTCTCGTCTGGGGCGCTTTTGCTGGGTTCTTCTCGCGTCTGGAACGACGACGCATCATGACGATTCATTGTGGCTTCCGTTTGCGTGTGTTTGGCAAATGTTTCCTCCGTTGTTTGTGGTGGTCTGTCTAGTCCTGTTTTTCTGCAAGTGGCTTCGTCTTCTTCCCAGGTGGCAAGTGTCGAACTCTGTCGTTGAAGTAAAGCTCGTGCAGTGATGGCGCGCTTCCTCCGAACGCGCAGCAGCGACCTGGTTTCGCGATGGTTGTTTTCGTTTTCGCAGCAGCGGCGACGGCTACGAATTATGGCAGTGCTTCACCGTGGAGCTCCGATCAGGTGTCACTGGTTCATGTTGGGGATGCGTTCGCAGTGGAGGCATTCTCGTCGCACGCAATAGTTGTGTCGTCGCACGCAATAGTTGTGGTTAGTGGTCACGATGATGGTTATAGATTTGGTTCCATGGTGGTTTCCTGTTCCCGCATCCAGGGCTCGCGATGGTAGTTTTGATTCACGATCATGGTGGCGCGATCTGGTGGTGCGTTGCTCTGACAATGGAGCTCTTGTTGCGTTGGCTCCGACAATCGGTTTACGTTCGCAGCGGAGGAGGTGTTCCGTGATAATGGTAGCTCACGGTGGAAATCATTGATGTCGCCTGGGGTTAGCTCATGCGCGTGAGAGAAGATGAAAACCCTAATAAGATTTTGTAATAAAATAAATAGTTATAAATATTTGGTTTTGGTATATAAATAAAATATTCAAATTTTTGGTAATTTAATACTTTTTTGTTAGCAAATTGAATCAAGAAGTCATCATAGTGATCTTTATTGAATAGATAGTTCGTATATATTTATGTGAGTATTAGTCGATCCAAAAGAAGATTAATATTTGACTGGATTACATACACATGTGATAATAAACATGTGATAATTATAAGCAGGGGCGGAACAAGGCTAGGAGTGAGGGAGCCACGACTCCCCCAACCATTTTTTCTCTCCTTTTTTCTATTTATTTAAAAATAATATTTATATATTATTATTTTATTATATTAATTGATTTTTATTTTATTTTTTATATATTTAAAAAAAATATATTTATATATTATTACTTTATTTATATCTCACTACTTTATTTATATATTATTTTCTTATTTATATTAATTTAGTTTGAATTATTTTTCTTAAATTTAAAAATCATATTTCTTTTTTTTATTATAATTTCTTATATTTTTTTTATTTAGTTTTTCTCTTCCGTGCTTCCATCTTTTTCTCTCATTTTATTTCCATCTCAATTTTCACCATCATTTTCTTATTATTTTCAAGATCAAATTACACTACGACAAAATTGAAGAGTTAATAAACATTTTAGATTGAACAATTTCTTCTTTTGAGTAAGTTCATTTTTCCCTTCTTTTTTTAAAAACAATTTGTTTTCCTCTTGTATGTGACTTTTCTATGCTCTAGGCATATCTCTATTTGTTAGAGATTATAAAATCATACTTTAATTGTTTATCAAACTCTTCTTTGTGTAGATAAAACTATTTTAGGCTTTGAAGTTGTGTAAGGGAAGAACAAGATTAGGAATCTACTATAAGGTAAGGGAAGCTAATCATTTAGAAGTTATTAGTTTTCTTAAAATATTGAGTCTTGCTTTTAAGATTTAATTTGGAGTATTCATAATTTTATTTTTTTGTAAAAGAATTGACAAATTTATATTAAAAAAATTATGATAAAGAGTAAAAGAACTGATTCTTTTTTCAAAGGAAGACTTGTGATGAAGATCAAAAAAATGCTTCTACGTCATCTAAAATTGAGAAACTTCATGATAATCCAAATATTGAAGAAAACAAAAAACAACTCTCTAAGGTTCCTAAAGTTACATATAATGAATTTGAAAATACTTTAGAACGTGATCCGAGGAAGCGTCTTCAAATATGGCAATACCCACCAAATCAAATTGATGAGGTACAAAGAGCTTATCTAAAATGGGGGTCCATATTAAATGCATATAGAAAATTATCCGTTGTCTGGTAATGATAATCGCCATTAAAAGATGCTACATATTGCTTACCGTGCTATCTTTTTAGTAAAAAACCAAGGGGAGGACTTGACTCAAATGTTTTCATTCTTACATGTAATTGAGTTTATTTTCATTGAATTTTAATTTGCAATAAGTTGATTGTCATTAACATGTTTTAACTTTTTGAATATTTTTTTATAGGTTTTAAAAGTTGGAGAACCATTTTGACTAAAAGTAACTTTTGTTTTTTTTATATATATTATTGTTGACGATAAACTTTATGTTACTCTTTCATGTATATTATTTTTATATTGTTTGTATTATATTGTCATGAGTGCTTATTTTAAATAAAAAATGATGTAAAAAATTAATTTTTTTAATTAAAAAATAATAATTTATATATAACAAATATAATTTGGTCCCCCTAAAATTGTTGGTCAAGTTTCGCCACTGATTATAAGGTTTTGATTTGTCGATGATAAATCAATTCAAAGATGGGTTTGTTGTTGGACACGCTTTATTATCAATGGTTGATCATTACAACAAGATACCCTTAGCAGTTAATATTATTGTCCAAAGACTTGATATTGATGGTATATTAGGTGTCTTGAGATAGGTTAAATTAGGGATGTCAACGGAACGGGTAGGGTACAGGTAGTAGATCCCTCATGACCTACCCACTAGATAAATATTTACCTCGTACCCGTACCCATATCCGTGCGGGTATCCACATATTTTTTAAATATTCACGGGTACCTGCGAGTATTTACAAAAAAGATAATTTTAATATTTAATAACATATTTTAACCATAAATTCAAATAAAAATACAATGGATAATATTTATAAATTTCTCAAACATAGTGAAAAGAAATGAAATCTTTTAAAATTAATTGATAAAAAGTAACCTATTCAAAATCAATGTGTTAATGTTTTAATCATTTTTTTAATTTAAATTAAAATATAGCGGGCACATGTATTTGCGAGTACGGATACTATGATACCCGTACTCGCCCTGTTAACATACAGGTATAAAAAATACTCGTACTCGTTACCTGCCGGTATTCATTTACAATATTCACTTCCTACTCGTTGTAGGTTTTATCCGCGGATATTTGTGAGTACGGATATTTTTGACATCCCTAAGTTAAACCATTATTTGAATATATTTATAATTATTTATTTGGGTTAAGTATGTTTTTAGTTCCCAAACTTTGACTCAAAATTGGAATTCGTCCCTGTCTGAAACTTCGATACATTTTGGCCCCTAAACTTTAGAAATGAATGAATATAATCTTTTTAACCCAATTATGTTAACTTTTTTTTTACGTGTCGAACGCTTTTCATATTAGTATTGGAGTTTTTTTACATTGTTTGACACATTCTTGGTTCAATAACTAATGAGAAATATGTTCGACACTTCAAAAAAAGTTAACGTAATTGAGTTAAAAGGACTATATTCATTCATTTTTAAAGTTTAGGGACCAAAATCTATTGAAGTTTCAGACAAGGACGAATTCCAATTTTAGATCAAAGTTCAAGGACTAAAAACATACTTAACCCATTTTTATGATGTGAGCTTAGTTATTTTATTTCTCTTGTTCTAAATACAGCAATCGCTTTTATATCTGCTTATCTGAATTCAGATTTCTCTTGTTCTCAATTACACGAGTCTAAAGAACGGTCTTGTTATGGTTTGCTCAAAGGTCAATTAAGCTTCAATACCTACAAACACGTGGTGGTTAGATTCCAGTGCAACTTCTAACATTAGTGTTTCAGTGAAGGGTTGCATAAGGTACCGAAAGCCAATTGATTCTGAAAGATAGATATATGTTGGAGATGGCATATGAAGCATTTGTGACTGCTCCCCTGTCTGCTAGGTGGACTTTTCAATTGTGGGCAGTTCCTCTTCAAGTGCGCTCCCCCATATTGGAAACATTTAAAATCTCCTGAGGTGGTAGGAAGACGGCTATATGGCTTCTTCATCTGTCTAGCCTCGGCGACATTCTTCTGATGTCTAATAACGGGACCCGGACCCTTCTCTAGATGCTCAGTACTCTTGGCCTGTTCCACCAAGACCGGAAATCTTCTCTCCTTCAAAGGTGTCACCACCTTCTTCAGTTCATGTTTGAGTCCTCACTCAAACTTTAGGCACCTCCAATCTTCTGTAATATCCTGTGAGTAGTACCTCGCCAGGTGCTCAAACTTGTTCACATACTCATGCACTGTCATATCTCCCTGTTGTAGTGCGAGGAACTCAGCTTCCCTGTCTTGTCCTGCCTGGTCGTGTTAGGAAAGTATTTCTCTAGGAACCAAGTCCTGAAGTTAGTCCAATCCACCTGTTCTTCTCGAGTCTGCATCTGTTGTTGCATTCCCACCCACCAATACTCAACATCATCATTCAGCAGCAGATCTTTTCACATTTGCAGAGCCATGCATCCGCTTCATCAGGAGAGGCTTTGCTAGTGAAGTCTGCTAGCTTGTGATGCAGAAAGTCCTCTACAAGTGGCACCCTGACTGGCGCAATTGCGGTTCTAGGCTGCGTTGCTACAGGCGGCTGCATCGCATCCACCATCCGATGAATGGCCTCCGCGATGTCATCAGCTCTGTTTCCATTCCTTCTCCTCCTGTTAGCAGCCATAGCCTAAATACGCCACATTCAACTGTTAAGAATCAATCACTTAGTTAAACAAAGCCACTCATATCTTTCCAATCATTCAACTCAATCATACAACAATCAAACGATAAGCTCACTCCCCAAAAGCCCCAAAATATTTAAAATATTTTCAAAACTTTTGCTCTGATACCAATTATAACATCCCAGTAGGATATTACTTAGAAATAAATAAAATAAACGAGACAGAAATAAATTCCTCATTTATTAGTAAACAATTTCCCTAAAATGCGAGAAATTTAAAACTTTAAACATCCATAATAAAATATTAAGAGTCAAAATATTCCAAAATCCACCTTTACAATTTAAAGATCCAAGAAAACAGTAAAATTCCATAATTCAAATTACATGAAAATTAAATAACAGGCTTTATAAAATTCTCATGCCACTGATTCCCACTCTCCGCCACTATGTAGATCCTGGCTCACCTGCAACATCATCTGCTCCCGTATAACAAGTTACCCGATCATCGCCACACACAAACAGATAGGGTGAGCTATGCACAAAGATATAAGTACATATGAAAAATAAACCCACCCAACATTTCATAATAATCCATCCATTTAGAATAAAAACTCCCTTTTTCCCCACTCATAACCATTATGAGTCCATGCATGCACTCTATATCTTGGGATTTCATGTGCTTCCACGACCCTCCTCGCTCGTGGTCCAACCTACGAGCCTATCTCGCTCGTAGTCCTACTTCACGGACTCTCTCGTCCGTCATTCGAACCCTTTGTTAGGACCCGGACACGCATACCCGCCTTTCCTACTATGAACTCCTTCGCTCATAGTATTCTCAAGTTGAGCATGAGACGAAATCCCTCGCTCATTCATCCCCACGAGAGTACCTCCGGTGAACTAAACCGTTCACGTTCCGCATGCGGTCTACCCATCACAATCTCCTTACTCGTGACTCAAGCCAAGCACATCCCAAAATCCTATGGACTAAGTCCTTCTAGCCCAAACATCACAAACACATTCATAAAATCATTTAACTTAGGAAATATAAATCAACCAACCCAAACAGTGCATGAAAAACATGAATCCTTCCTGTTCTCGCTTAAGCTAGGAGCCTTCGCCCAAGCGAGTGGACCAGTCTCGCTCAAGCCAGTCCTCTTCGCCTGAACGAGAGCGAAAAATGGCCTAACACGAGCCCTCGCTTAGGCGAGTCCTTTTCGCTTGAGTGAGACTCTCGTTCGCTTAAACCCAAAACTCCTCACCCGGACGAGAAGTCGCGCTTAACAAGCACAGGTCTCATCGCGACCTCGCTTAGGCGAGCCAATCTCGCCTGAGTGAGAGACAATGTCACTCAACCCTAACAGTGGTCGCCTGAGCGAAAAGCTCGGACCAAAACCATGATCAATACTTTGCAACTTTCGCTTAGGCGAGAGTAACCCGCTTGGGCGAAATTAGCAGAGTTTCGTCTCTGTTCACGCGTCCAAAACACCAAAACCAACATCAAAACGCATCTAAACCATACCAAGAATAAAAATAATGTCAAACAACACTCAAAACATGTTACATAACCATTTGAAGTATCAATCCTCGAGATTTAATCAGCAGTGCCCATTCAATTTCAAAACCATCCTCCTACTCATATAAAGTATAGAAGGCTTTGCACCCAACATCAAACCAACCACAATTTTCAATCATATCATACATACTACGAAATTCACGTCATGCAGAATTCATTTAAGAATAACAATGCTCCAAAATCATACACACATCAGTTAATTTATATGCGCAAAGGACAACTCGCTTAACTTGGAATCCTTGCACAAAGATTGTAGCCTTTGAGGGTTCTTCACCAATTTCCCAGTCAACCTAATTCTTTCTCTAAAGTCTTCTCCCAATAGCACTCAATTCTCTCCTTACACTCTCAGAATTCGTGCTCCTCTCAAAAGTCAATTAACAGTATTGCCAAAACCCTTCTTTTCCCCCAAAATGGCCTTTTACAGGTGTCTTAATTAGGGGTTTAAGGGCTAAAACGAAATTTACCTTTTTTTACCTACTTAATGGTCACTTAATTGCAGTTTTATACTATATTTCCAGCCCCTTGGTTGTTCCTTATTCTAGGTTTACCTTTGCCCTTTCACATTCACTCCAAGCTAAATTTAGCAAAAATAAAGTCTAGTTTATGTCCATCAAGTGAACCCATGACCATATCAATGCCAATTCATTTCACAACCACTCAACCAACTCATATTCAGTGATAATTATCAAAATACTATGATTATACTATCACTCATTAGGCACAAATATATCATCAAAATAATAATAAAACAAATAACACACAAATGACATACATAGGACTTGAACCCAAGTCCTCTAACACAAATAAAGTATTCTCAACCACTTGAGCTAGTACTTTTCCACGTCATACCAATTGTCGCAACCGAGATCGCGGCAGGACGGCGAGAATAATTTAAAAAGGTACAGAGGAGTCGCCACCATAATTTATTATGGAAAACTATAGAAAAACCTTAAAAGAATGGTCTTCGAAACCAAATTTTGAGTCGGGAGTCGGTTACGTGTGGGAAAGGTATTAGCACCCCACAACGCCGTCTTAAGACGGTTCCCTCTTTAATTAAGTGTGTAAAGTAGAATTTGATGCTTAAGATATTTGTTATTCCCCAAAAAATCAAACAAAAAAAACACATACAAAATATTAAAGATTAAAACAAAAATATTTTTTTACTTTTTAGGCCCGACAAGGATTGTACCTAGCTCCTACGTATTTCCATTTGGAAAATCAGGGATAACGTAGTTCTTTGTACAAATATTTGTTGTTTGATATTATTATTATTTTTTTAATTTTAGATTTTAATATATATATATATATATATATATATTATTAATATAATAAGAACCCGAGATTTTGCATGATAAAAGATTTAGTTACCAATCAAATCCGAGATTTGACATGATATTAAAAAGAATTTTATATTTTTATATTTATATTTTTTTATGGTTATTAATTTCTTTTTAAGAACAAAAAAAGCCTACGAAGAAATGTTTTGATTACCAAGCAAGTCCGACACTTGACATGGTATGCAATACTTATATCAAAAAAATAATATAATTTTTTTTATTTTTTTGTTTAGAGAGAATTAAAGCCTACAAAAGAAACCTTTTTATTTATCAAGATTAAAATAGAGGGAAAGAAATAATATAATTTTTTTATTTTTTATTTATTTTTGTTTAGAGAGAATTAAAGCCTACGAAAGAAACCTTTTTATTATCCAGATTAAAATAGAGGGAAAGAGAAAGGTTGAGCACATCAACGACAAACCCAAAATTATCTAACATGAGAACCCCAAACACATTTAATCATACAACAGTTCAAAATGATCATACATTTGATATTATAAGAGAATCATACATAGCATTAGGAGCAAAGAGAATTTAGCTTAAGGTGACCCTTTTGCGCGTGCTCTGGTAATTATAAAGGAGAGGGGTTTTTCCAATTTTTGTTCTGTGTCTTGCATTGGAGAAATTTTGTGCTTATATAGGCCCCTTGGGTACCACTGAGATCCTAGTCTTTAATTATAATAAGATATATGGGAAAGGAATTGGTCTGATTAAATTGTTGCATAATATCCACGATATTGATTATAATTATTAACGAAATATTGCCTGTAATTACTAGAATCATATTTTCTGTCACATAAATATCGATCATGATCAAATCATAACATATTATTCATATAATTGATTCTAATTATTACCAATAATATTTTCTTCTAAATATTAAAATCGTACCATTCTCTAAAAGCATTATTATCGGGAATATTTGCTTCTAATTAAAATAATACCTTCCCAGATTGACAAAGCAAAAGGACATATAAGTGTAAATGCAAGATATTTATTCAAATTATTATAAAAAAATATTGCTCCTAATATTATACCCTTCTCTAAAAACAGAAATTATGAAACGTCCTTTTCTGACATGTCATGTGGAGAGTGTAAATAGCAAACAATGGGGTGAAAATTTGTAAAACATTTGGGCTCGTGAAAGGAGTGTGATAATTAAAAATAAATTAGATTCTCCTTCTCTTGGTTTTTTCTTTTTTTCTTTTTTTTTTCTTTTTTCCCATGGTAGAATTAAAGTTAAAAAAAACCTACCATCAATCAAAACATATTTTTTATTTTATTTTATTATTATTATATTATATATTATTTTTATTATTATTTTTTTTACCAAACAAATGCATTTATCCGGAGGAAATTGGGTGTTGACGGCTGCCCCTCTTTACTTAGATTTGACTAGATAATATGAAAGTGAAATTTTCATATTATCATAGTAAAAGATAAGTAAAGATAAAAACACCAATTTTGTTCGGGTTTCAAAAATGAAAAAAGAGAACTCGACCATGGCCAAAAGAAAACCTGCACTCGACCATTGCCTTGTAGAGGGCTGAGATACTAACAGAAAACTTGAACTCAACCATTGCCTCATAGAGGGCCGAGATACCAAAAGAATAATTGAACTCGACCATTGCCTCGTAGATGGCCGATATATCAAAATAAAACCTGGGCTTGACCATTGTCTCGTAGAGGGCCGAGATATCAAAAGAAAACTTGGGCTTGACCATTGCCTCGCAGAGGGCCGAGATACTAAAAGAAAATTCAGGCTCCACCATTGCTTCGCAGTGGGCCGAGATACCAAAAGAAAACCTGGGCTCGACCATTGCCTCGCAGAGGGCTGAGATACCAAAAGAAAACCTGGGCTCGACAATTGCCTCGTAGAGGGACGAGATACCAAAAGAAAACTTGGGCTCGATAATTGCCTTGCAGAGGGTCGATATTGAAATGAAAGTTTGTAACCATTATGTGAAGAGGGTTCTAATATGTGAAAGTCGAATTGAATTTTGTGAATGCATGAATGAATGAGAATCATATTTGTTCTTGACAAATCACGTGATAAGTGTATACTTGAATCTCTAGATGGACAAATAATATGAAACCCAAAAAGTTGCCCCAGGTTATATACATGAAGCAAAATAGATGACTCAAATGAATTGGTTTGGGAAATAAAAATGTGTATAAACAACGATGGCAATGTGTGAAAACTTTGACTAGGATAGAAACAATATGTAGAAACATTGGCAATGTGTGGAAACCTCGGCTGACTTAGAAACAAGGTGTAGAAACCTTGGCAAGGTGTAGAAACCTTGACTAACGTAGCTACAAGGTGTGGGAACCTTGGCAAGGTGTAGAAACCTTGACAGCAACAAGGTGTGGGAACCTTGGCAAGGTGTGGAAACATTGACTTATATAGAAACAAGGTGTAGGAACCTTGGCAAGGTGTGGAAACCTAGACTCACATAGAAACAAGGTATGGGAACCTTGGCAAGGTGTGGGAACCTTGGCAAGGTGGGGAAACCTTGACTCATATAGAAACAAGGTGTAGGAACCTTGGCAAAGTGTGGAAACCTTGACTGGCACAAGAGAACCATGATGATTAAAATTAGGTATATTACTATTTTTTCCATTTTTTTTTTGAAAAAGGAAGATTCGACGACCACTTATATAAATGAAGATAATTTCAATTCGCAAAAACATAAATGATACTCTTTGAAGTATTCAGAATTCATGACACAAGATAATGATGATAAATGTTATGAGATTTCTAATGCGGATTTTTTTTTTTGTGATATGTTGATGCATGTTTATGATTCGTGCTCTAATAATCCAAGTTATGTTCAATTAAGTATAGAGACGTAGAATAAACTTGTTTTTCTTTTTTTCATTTTTCTACAACAACACAAAGTTTAGTCAGGGTGTAGGAACCCGCATATGCATGAAAGCATGAATGCACGATGCATGTTATTTCTTTTCTTTCATTTTCCTTTTCTTTCTCTCTTATTTTGACAAAGTCAATTTGTTTTCTTTGAAATCATCAAATCCATGTGTTTTAGCTTTCTTCTTTTCTTTTTTCAAAAAAAGGGAAATGCCACAAATTCTAAAGTATAATAATGCTTAAATGCTTGACCTTTTTCCTTGGTAACACTAGTGCATACTGCTTGATTTCTTAGGTTGGTGAAAAGTATCAAAATTTGGAAAATTTTAGAGTACGAACAACCATGCAAGTATGTTGCTTCTCACAACCTCTCCTTTCTAGAGGTAAATTTTATGAATGTTAGAGTGAGACACTCGTGAGACACTCAACATTGTCCCAATTTGGTATATGGGGATATGAATCTATGCAAATTAAGCATGAGGAATTCATTTGAGAAAAGAGAGAGAAAAAAAAAGTTGCCCCAGTGTTGGTCTAAGGAGGAGAATTTGAATAGAGTATGACTTTTGTCCAGAAGATGTAATGAGTATGGAAAGGATTGCCCCAGTGATTTGTTTTTCTTTTACTTGCTTTTGGTTGGTTAAAAATGGTGCTCCCCTTCACCCAAGGTATTTTTTCTTCATTTTTTTCATTTTTTCTTCCAACTTTCCTTTTTATCTTTTTTTACTGTATTGTTAGTCACGTTATCTCATCACCAGATTAACCTTTATGAAAACCAAAACAATCATTTTTCAATCAGAGTGAACTTTATTAGGCTTGTAATGTGGTCAGGGGTTAAACGGGTTTAGAAAGAAAGGGTACAAAGACCCAAATAAAATATTTGTTGGTTTTCATTTTTGACACAAGGATTATCAGCATGATGTTATCTTTGATCATTTTTCTCATTTTTCAACTTTTTTTTTTGTATATTTTCCTTCATATTGCCACCGCTTTATAACTCTTTTTTCATATTTCATTCTTTTCATAATTTTGACACTTTTTCACCTTTTGATTGATCTTTCTTTGCATTTGATCATTGTATCTTTAGGTGATCTCATCATGCTCTTAACCCTTGTAAAAGGATAATTTGAAAGAAAGTATTGCTTTTGGCCCAAAGAAGGTACGATGAATATCTTATTTTGTTGGAGAAGAAATATGGCCACTCATCATTTTGAATCTTGATTGCTTTATTTTTACAAAGATTAATCCTACAATGAGATCGATGACATCAAAACGAATCACCCTTTCTATTATTTCATCCATTTTTTCCTAAACCACCCTTTCGGGTTTTCAGTTTAGCGGACCTTTCATTTCTTCTTTTATTTTATTTTTTATTTACCTTGATGGATTCGGGGATAACCATCCAGCACAAGCGAGAAAAACTCAACAAATCTGCCCCAGTGGAAAACTCATGTTTATGCTAAGACAATGTCATTAAGACATATTCCTTTTATTTTAGGAATGACGGAAGACAAGGTTATCAAGCAATGCATACACAATTTGTTTCAAAAGAAAATGTCCGCCAATTATTTTTTATTTAAACATTATACCACGAGAAAAAATGTGACATCTTTTATTATTTCTTTCTTTTCTATTCATTTATTATTATTATTTTCTTTTTGAAAAAAACATGAATTTGATGATTTGCAATAAAAACAAATGACTCAAAATTTAGCGTTTTGTGTTCATTTATTTTTCTCTCTTTTTTACACGACACCCTTTTAAGACTTGCTTCATGTAAAAGATCAAAGACCTTGAGTGCTTGAAATTCATAAATGAAAACCATGAAAAAAATAATTCATCATTCTGAAAATTATATCAATCTTCAAGTATTTTCTTTGATTCTGGATGATTCTTCTGCAAAGGTCAATTGTCCCAAGTCAATTAAAAATTGCACCTTATGTATAAGACCTAGACATCTCTCAATGGAATGTTTGATAGCCCCTGCATGGTAATCACATTTCGCCTCTGGATCATAACTCTTTGGATATGGGGGTCGTACTAGTTTCATGGGACTAATAGCCACTAATTTTTTCTTGACCAGCCAGGGTAATAACTCAGTATACGATACATGAATGGGAATAAAAGGCTTTTGATTATTGGCTTGATTAGGGTTTTGACTCAGATTACGATTAGCATTAAGGTTGCATGGGGATTGTGTAACAAAGTAAGCTTTTCTTTCCTTCTTTTCCCTAGATTGAGACTCAAATTCATTAATATTGGCTATCATAGATGAGCATATTCTTCCACTCCTTATCCCAGCCTCAACTCTTTCTTCGATTATGACAATATTAGAAAATTTATATGAAACAATTCCTACCATATGTTCATAGAATGGATGTTGTAAGGTGCTTAAAAACATGGTTACCATTTCCTTATCACTAAGAGGAGGCTCCACTTGGGCTGCAAGTTCTCTCCATCGTTGAGCATACTCTTTGAAAGTCTCAACCTCTTTCTTTTCCATGCCTTGTAATTGCAATCTGTCAGGAGCCATGTCGAGATTATACTGATATTGCTTTATGAACGCATCCACCATATCCTTCCAAGAGTGAACACGAGTAGGCTCAAGGTGCATGTACCAGTTACAAGCCATTCTAGCCAAACTATCTTGAAAGAAGTGGATTAACATTTTATTATCATGAGCATGAGCCACCATCTTCCTACAATACATGGTTAAATGATTTTTGGGACAGGTAGCCCCCCTATACTTCTCAAACTCTGGCCCTTGGAATTTTGCTGGTATTACAACATCTGGTACCAGGCATAATCCTACAGCATCGCCTAAGCCATAATTCCCCACTCCTTCAATAGCCTTTAGTCTTTCTTCCAAGATATCTAGCTTATCCTTTGCTTTAACATCTTCCACTATTGCTTCTGAGTCCACGATATGAGTTCCATCTCCAGGTTTTACTCGATTTATCTTTGATGGAATAGTTCCCCGGGACCCCACCACCTTTCCATGATCTTCATTAATATTTGTGTGCGGCGCAACATTGTTCATGTGCCCAATACTAGGTATTACTTGAACTCCCTCTGAATATTCTATCGTTGGGGGAACATAGCCTGAGGGAAGGCCATATTGTGGAAAGACTTAGCCCTCGTGTTTCCCTATGTATTGACATTTTGGGCTTACACTTCATCTTTGTGAGGAACCCGTAGATAAGAAGAAACCCCTCCTTCAGTGAAGGAATTTGAGCTTTCCAATTTGCTTTTTATTAAGTTGAGAGCTTCCATCATTCCAACCATTTGCTCTTTCATAGAATACACACCAGTCTTTAGAGTCTCATGAGATTGTTCTAGATTCTCCATTTTCTTTACTGTTGTGTGAGTCTTGTAAGGGTGTCGTGAAATAAGTGTGTTTTTTTTTATCAAGACATTATTTTTTTTAACCACCAACTGTCAAATGCAAATAATATGAGTTTGCAAATGATGACAACACATACGTAGATGTTATATGCTGGCAAGATGATATGTGAATGCAAAGTAGGATTCTTTTGAAAACTAACTAAGTATATGCAAATATGGACAAAATGTGAATGCATCCTATGCATTTGACTTATGAACATGATTCCACCAATGAAAGACACAATACGAATGTAATGCATATTTGTGCCCCAAAGGGCACTTGTTTACCTGACATGTTGATTAAAATGCGATGTATTTATGCATAATATGCAACTAACTTATATCATAAGATGTGTATTTATGCTTTAAGAGGCCTTTATTTATACGTTGATGCAAATATGACACAATTGAAAATTAACTACTTAATTTTATAAAAAAAGAGAATATTAAAAAAATAAAGAAATAATGCATGCTCCCTTTGTGTCCTAGAATGTGTAAAGAAAATCTATTTTCTGGTCTATAGGCTTTTATATGATGCTTCCAAGGATAGCTCTAAATTATCTCACAGGCCTCTAGAGCTGAAGTCAACCTTAAGGCATAATCCACAGCGACCTAACAGATGTGGCATGTCAAGATGAAGCAAACTCTAGATGAAGTCTTCCCAATAGTCAAGTAGATTCGAGATCTAGCATAACAATCGTTGGACCTCCACTCCTTACGGCTAACTCAGGTCCGGGTATAGGACCCCAATATTAAAATAAATGCACTAGCCTAGCATGTGTAGTGTGTGGATGGAGCAACCTAAGACTACCCAAACCCACACATGCAAAATAACCAGAAAATTCCCAGACAGATATAGCAATTGTCTTCTACCCTAGGATTCAATAATTTCAACAATATAATCATATGAGGATATTAAAGAGTAAACATGACATCAAGACAAACAAAGATAATAAATATACATGAAATATAACAAAAGACAAGGGGAAAACGAATATATAAAAACAACATATATTTTGCACACTCAACTAATAGGATTGACTCTCAAACATGTCCCTAGTGAAGTCGCCATCTACCGCAACCGAGATCGCAACAAGATGGCGAGAATAATTTTAAAAGTTACAGAGGAGTCGCCACCATAGTTTATTATGGAAAACTATAGAAAAACCTTAAAATAATGGTCTTCGAAACCAAATTTGGATTCGGGAGTCGGTTACGTGTGGGGAAGGTATTAGCGCCCTACAACGCCCGTCTTAAGACGGTTCCCTCTTTAATTAAGTGTGCAAAGTAGAATTTGATGCTTAAGATATTTGTTATTCCCCAAAAACTCAAACAAAATAAAAAAAACACATACAAAATATTAAAGATTAAAACAAAATTATTTTTTATTTTTTGGGCCCGACAAGGATTGTACCTCGCTCCTACGTATTTCCATTTGGAAAATCAGTCATAACGTAGTTCTTTGTACAAATATTTGTTGTTTGATATTATTATTATTATTTTTTTTAATTTTATATTTTTCTATATATATATATATATGTATATATATATATATATATATATATATATTTTATTAATATCAAGAGAACCCGAGATTCTACATGATAAAAGATTTAGTTACCAAGCAAATCCGAGATTTGACATGATATTAAAAATAATTTAATAATTTAATATTTTTATATTTTATTGTTATTAATTTCATTTTAAGAACAAAAAAAACCTACAAAGAAATGTTTTGATTACCAAGCAAGTCTGAGACGTGACATGGTATGCAATACTTATATCAAAGAAATAATATAATTTTTTTATTTTTTATTTTTTTGTTTAGAGAGAATTAAAGCCTACGAAAGAAACCTTTTTATTATCCAGATTAAAATAGAGGGAAAGAGAAAGGTTGAGCACATCAACGACAAACCCAAAATTATCTAACATGAGAACCCCAAACACATTTAATCATACAACAGTTCAAAATGATCATACATTTGATATTATAAGAGAATCATACATAGCATTAGGAGCAAAGAGAATTTAGCTTAAGGTGACCCTTTTGCGCGTGCTCTGGTAATTATAAAGGAGAGGGGTTTTTCCAATTTTTGTTCTGTGTCTTGCATTGGAGAAATTTTGTGCTTATATAGGCCCCTTGGGTACCACTGAGATCCTAGTCTTTAATTATAATAAGATATATGGGAAAGGAATTGGTCTGATTAAATTGTTGCATAATATCCACGATATTGATTATAATTATTAACGAAATATTGCCTGTAATTACTAGAATCATATTTTCTGTCACATAAAGATCGATCGTGATCAAATCATAACCTATTATTCATATAATTGATTCTAATTATTACCAAGAATATTTTCTTCTAAATATTAAAATCGTACCATTCTCTAAAAGCATTATTATCGGGAATATTTGCTTCTAATTAAAATAATACCTTCCCAGATTGACAACGCAAAAAGACACATAAGTGTAAATGGAAGATATTTATTCAAATTATTATAAAAAAATATTGCTCATAATATTATACCCTTCTCTACAAATAGAAATTATGAAACGTCCTTTTCTGACATGCCATGTGGAGAGTGTAAATAGCAAACAATGGGGTAAAAATATGTAAAACATTTGGACTCACGAAAGGAGTGTGATAATTAAAAATAAATTAGATTCTCCTTCTCTTGGTTTTTTCTTTTTTCTATTTTTTTTCTTTTTTCCCATGGTAGAATTAAAGTTAAAAAAAACCTACCATCAATCAAAACATATTTTTTATTTTATTTTTTTATTATTATTATTATATTATATATTATTTTTTTATTATAATTATTTTACCAAACAAATGCATTTACGCGGACGAAATTGAGTGTTGACACCAATTAACATTTAATGTCATTAAAGTTCCCCCCTCCCGCATTTATTAATTAATTAATTATTTAATTAATTAATTTTCACGGGTCTTACATTATGTACTGGGTTTTATTTGGATTTGAAAGACACTTTTTGTTGTGCCATCATTTAGACGCAATCTGGTTTTAGTTTCCTATTTGGACAAATTAGGTTATTTGTTGCAAATAATTGCAGGAATGGGATGTTACAATACGAAGAATGTGGACGACTAGATTTGTAAGTGGTGGGTTGAATTTTGTTGCTTTTTGGTGACTTTTGGTTGTTATAATTTAAGTTACAATCAATCATTAAGTAGCATGATCATTATTTGTTTAAGTGGATCATTACTAGCTTAAGTGGATCATTATTATGGTAAGAGTTACGTACCAAACAAGCAACAAAGGTAAAGCTGTCAAATTTCAAATTAACACCAAATAGTAGATTTTATGTAGAAAAAAATTTTCCTTTCATTCTACAGAATTTTCAGCAAAATTGTTCTACATAATTTCAAAGGATTGATGATTCTCTATTCTCCTCTGTGAGATCACTTTTGACTAGCACAAAACACATACTTTCATACAGAAAATGGAATATGTATCTCTTAAATTTACATCTTGTTTGAGATCTATGTGAAAGCAAATAAAAAAATGAAAATTAAGACTTTACAAAATGCAAAACTCATGCTATACAGATATGGTCTTTACAAGGTATTCACATATTCACAAAAAGAATGGTTAGAACTACCAAATACTTAAACTAAATCCCCGGCAGCAACGCCAAAAACTTGATGACTATTTCACAACAACCATTTCCCAGCAAGTGCACTGGTGCATAGTAGTATTAATAAGTGTCGTATCCACAAGGATTTAGCAAGTATATTGGTAGTTTGATTTTTGGGTTTTTGGTTTTGATAAAGAGTGCAAGTAAATATAAATAGTAGTAATTAGATAGAGTGAGTGGAGTAGGGGCTATGAATTGATTTCATGTCATATTCGTCCACTACTCCAATACCATCTTGTTTATTTACTATGCAAATCATTCAATGTCTTGGGAGTACTCTTTCTATGTAGATCTGGGTTCATCCCTGAATCACTAGAACCTAATGACTTCAAACCTAGTGTGATTCCTCAACTCTTGGTAGAATGAATCTTTGCTTTAATGTGCAAGACTCGTTGAATGAGCACCAATACATGTATGATGATTTGATAGGACTATAGTTTGAGACCAATTTCCTAACTCAATCCAAACTAGTTAAATAGATGATTGATCAAGTCATCATTAAGCATAATCAAACCACAAACAATTGAATGAAAGTAAAGATAAATACCTAAGAAGTATAAGTATATAGAATCAAAATTGATTAAATCAAACTTGGGCACGAGGAAGTTCAACTACTCATAGAATCAAGGTGTTTAAGCCACTTAAGAATCTAGAAATGGTAATGGCCTCTTCCTCAATTATCCCTGCCCTCATCATAAGTAACTCCATTTTTTGTTTATACTCTTCTACAAACAAATTTCTTTGTTGGAGTCTTTGGAGCTTGTTCATGAGCTCCCTGATGTAGTACGAGGGAATGTGCCTCCTCCTAAGGGCTAACTTGAGATCATTCCAATAATCAATTGAAGGCACATTACTTCTTAGCCTCTTTTGGACTATAGAAGTCCACCAATACATAGCATACCCTTGAAAGCTTAGGGTAGCTAGAGGCACTTTCCTTTCTTCACTTACTTGGTGGCAAGCAAAGAGTTGCTCCACCTTCATCTCCCAATCCAAATAAGCATCAACATCATCCTTGCCTTGAAAGTAAGGCAAGTCCACTTTAACTTCTTTAGGAGTAGGGTCTTTTCTTTGTCTCCTAATGTGGGAAGGTTGTTGGTAATATTCTCCTAATCTTAACCTTTCCTCTTCCTCATATATTGAAGCTCCACTTCTAGACCCTTTGTTAGAATTACTTATACATTTTAGCTTATTTTGAACTTTCTCATCTCTTTTCTTTAAAGCTTTGATTTGTTCCTCCAAAAGAGCAATTTGACCATCTCTTTCTAATTGATCTTTCACTTTGTAAATTGCCTCTTGTTGTCTCCATAGTTTAAGTGATTTGAGTTGTTGGGAAACATGTTTTAAACTATGAATTGAATCCTCATAATCACTTGCACTATGTAGGGAGGGTTGACTAGCCATGATTACTCTTTTTTTGGAATTTTTTATTTTTAAAAACTAAACTCTAGCTAAGAGATTCTAAAGAAGAAGTAGATAGCAAACTTCTTGAATTGTCTTCCAGGAAAGAGAGGTGAATCACTTGGATTGCTTACATACTAAGTCTTTCCTTGCCAAAGGAATTCAAAGAATGTTGCACAAAACTTCTAAAAAAGAATTAGACACACACTAAACAATTAAGCAAAAACAATAAATGGAATCTAAATTATGCAGCCTAATTTGGCGAGGCTTGATGTTGCAAGACACACTCATCGTTTACAAGCGCTTTTACTATTTTAAAGGTTCTGATTAAGAGATGAGAGAACACCTAAGGCTCCCCCAAAACACTTAATTAGTCCAAAGAGATACAAGAAATAAAACTTGAACAAATAAAACTCAAATGAATACAATCATAATTTTGCGCAAACTTTAAAAGTCTTCAAGTGTTTCACTCCACTCTTTTCTTTCTTCTTTTGGCTCACTCAAGTGTTTGCTTTGGATTTTCCTTTTGTGAACTTCACTTGTAGTTTGGAGTTCCATTTTGGTTTCCACCTCCTAAGATGCTACCTTGAGTATTTGGTTACCTCCAAAGAAAACTTCCACCAAGAATGTAACACCAAACCAAAGAAGCCAATAAGGAAAAACAAGAAAAGCTTAAATGAAAGAATAGCTAAACTCAAGTGAAATATAAATGAAACATACTCAAAGATTTAACAAAGAAAGACAAACTCGAAATAAGGTAAGAAACAAGATAAGCACTCAAATTAATGGCACTACAATGGATGAAAAATAATCAAAATAAACTAGAAAAGTTGCACTAGATTTAATTTTTCACTCATTGCTAGTCCATAAATGTGATTTTTAGCCTCTGCTTCAACTATTTATCACTTTTTTTTCTTTTTCGTCCATGTCTTAGCTAAAAGAGGCAAAAATCAGATTTGGATTTGCATCGGCCAATTTTTTGTGATAAATCAAATACAGAGAGTGTGCAATCAGACGAGAAAACTGAAACAACAATAACATGCACAAAATAATGCTCTCAAAGTTAAGTGATGGCAGTGATACTAGTGTACTTCCTTTGCCACTTTCTTTTGATCTTTTCTTTTGATTCTTTTTGGCACTTGCTTGTATTCTTTTTATGCTCTTTTTCCTTATAGCTCTTACAACAGCTAGTTTCCACCACAAACCAGAATCACCACCACACTATGCTTGATCATTTGCCTTTTAATGGAAACAAAAAACACAAAGGAGAAGGAAACTTAAAGGAATCAAAAGAAGATCATGAAACACAAACAACAGCAAAAAAAGAAGAAGAATGTAAACGCACAAAATGAAAGGCTAAACAAAGGAAATTAAGACATAATTGAACTACACATTACTCTAGACAAAACATATGGATGAGAAAATTAAAATGACTCAAAAAAGATGAAATAGAAGATGAACAAGACTCAAACGTAAATGTAAAAGGCACACAAATTCACCATGGTTGAGCTCTTAGGCACAATGGTCGAATGGTTCCAAAGGAACAATGGTAAGAACCATATAACTAATGAGGTGAAAAGAAGAAAAGCAACAAGACAAGCAAAGAAAGTAATGGACCACACGGAAATTGAAAGAAAAACAAGGAAGATGAACTTATCTCTTGACATCAAGCTTGATCAACCAAGGCTCTAGATACAACATGATGAGTCCATCTTCAAGAGAAAGGAAGCCAAGAGGGAGCCATGCGGAGTTGATGAGACTTCCATGGAGAAAGATGAAGTTGCGGAAGCTAGAAGATGAGTGAACAAGTGGTGCAGAAATGGTGTTCGGAGAAGCTCTCAAGTGAGGTTAGGACAACACTCAAGGAAGGAGGTTAGAGGAAACCAACAAGGAGAACTCTAGCCTAAGTTGATTCACAAAAAGAGAGGAGTCTGGAGTCATCTCAACATAGTCTCTACTATATTCATGAATGAATTTACAAGGGTCCTAAGCTCTCTATTTATAGGAGAAAATGAGAGCAAAATGGTCTAGAAAAATGGAGGGAAAAAGGATCTAGAATGAGGTATTTGGAGCCAAAAAGAGAGCATGAGGGACACTAGCAGACCTTAGTGTGGACAGAGGGGGGCCATGCCCCCTATTTTCTTTTTATATTTATATAATTTTATATACATTTTTTAAAAATTTAATATTTTAATATATATTAAATATTTATATTTTAATAATTTTTTATATATTTATATTTATAGATGAGGAGTAATTGACATAATCTTATTATAACTTTTGGTGAAAAATTCTTGTTCTGCTTTAAGAAATTTAACGAAAAAGATCAAATTGCATCAATTTTTAAAAAATAAAAACCAAATTGAGACTAAAAAACATTAGACGACCAACTTGATATTTTTAGACGAAAAAATTGACCAAAAGAGTAATTCAACCAAATTTTGGGCACCCCTAACATATTGACTGAAGATCCGCCACTGATGAGGGAGGTGTAACTTGCCACTTAAGCAAGTCACATGGAACATGCATGGAGCCACTTAGGAGAAGCTTGGTGACCAAGCTTTGCGCAAGAAGGATCTAGATTCTTGAGAAATGCGCTCTCCTTTTTGGTGGCCCAAATCCAAGCCCAACTCTCCTTTGGTCCAATTCATCTTCAAGGCCCCAAAACCCTCCAAGGCCCAATACATGGCCCAAAAAAAACCCTATTCTACTAGGCCTAAAATACAAGGCCCACAATTAAACCCTATTCTAATATTTACAAACAAAGAGTCCTAGACTAGGTCCTCACATCTTCCTTGGCCCATGTGAAGTTTATCTTGGGCCTTGCATGTGCATTTGAGGCCCATTCCTCTTGTATTTTTCCAGTCAATGCTTTTGTTGTAGGTCCCTTGGCTAGATGCATCTCATCAAGTAGGGAGAGGGAAGTGACGTCGTGCCAACGACCGGTCTCGAAGTAGGTGGTAAAGGATGCCATTAGTGCATCAAAGCAATCTATGGAGAAATGGGGCAAGTTGGCGAACCAATCTAGAGTTGGTCCTCGTAAGGTTGATGAGAAAGCCTTACATAAAAATGCATCGTTGGTAGAGTATAAGCTGATATGATTTGTGTACATAAACATGTACTCGCCAGGATCAACTATGTCGTTATAGCATACTGTCGGCAACTTCCATTGGTTGGAAGGGGAGTTTCTCTAATTCCGTCAACGAAAGGGTGACGACACCTGTTATGGGTGGCAGTGGAGTTGTTGATTACTCCCTGGGTATGTTGGGTCGGGTTGTATTCACTTTCTTCCTCAGTTTCATGGATTGTGGCATTTGGGCCTACATGCCCGGACTCGTCCACTCTTTTACCTTTGGTGATCTTGACTCTTTTTTTTTTTCAACCTAGCGTTCTCCTCTCGTATGGCCTCTATTTCCTCATCATTTCTCTTTTTGTAATCAACAAACTTCTGTTGCATCTTGACTTGGGGCTCTAGTATAGCGACCAGGTCAGCGGAGGGCCGACTCCCCTAGCTTCCACAACCTTGCTTCTCGTGGACACCATCTTCAAAATCTCTCAAGTCTTCTAATGTTCAACATTCTCTCTTCATAGGATATTAATCGACCCCACGGCGGGCGCCAATTGTTCTTACATGGACAATATATATCCTACAAAGTCTTCTAAGTGATCCTTTTGTCTCCAAGGTCTTCGCTTCAAGGGTATCTCGTCCTCAACTCTCGAGTGCAAGAAGAAGAGGGTGCTTGCAAAAGAAACTTTGATGCTAAAGTCAATATGAGATATTGGGCTCTGATGTCAAAATAGTAACGTAAGCATATGTTTCAAAATGTGCCTTTTATAGTAGGATTCATAGGCCTTACATGTTTGGGCTTTGATCTAGCAGTCTTAATTACCTACTAATAGTAATTGGTTATGTAATTTGGGTCATTTTCCTTTGAGATGATTAGACTGACTTGATTTAGCTAACTAGTCCGAGTATAGTCGTTCTACTGAGCTGACATGTACCCGACTAGGTCGTGTGTTGGATGATTCTTCTAGATGGGTGGTCTTTAGTAGCCTTCCTAGGAACTATTTTCCCATGGAGGACAAGGACGATTAGTCTTTTGTCTAGGACGAGGATGAGTGTCTCATCAACTTTCTAGGATCACTTTTTGTGGTTGTCTGTCATAGGAGACAAGGACATGTAGTCTCTTGTTTAGGACAAGGACATGTAGTCCTTTATATGAAATGAGTAGTCTATTATCTCGAACCGTGTATTAGAATCGTGTAACCTAAGAGATGAGAACATGTAGTCTAAGAACTAAAATAAAGCTTTTTTTTTTGCAATTGAAAAAAATAAAAATAATTAATTTTAATTTTGAAGGATACAAACAATTTATGTCAAATTTAAGAAAGTAAAGCAAATGTAACCTTTATAAAAATTCATTTCACACGAGTTTTTGTATTATGGAAAATATGACAGTGGGAATGTTCATCTTTATTTCCAGGAACATTACATCTCCTTAATTATACGACAAATTTATTCATCGTCTAAAGTAGTTATTCCGATTGAACTATTATTTTCTAATCTCTATTATAACTTTTATTATTTTATTTTTATTTTAAATAATTTAAAATTAAAAATATATTGAAAAACTTATCATAAATTATTCAAAACATATTTAAGAATAATTTTCCAATCATAGCATTGAATTAAAGAAAGGTTAAAATACCTTTTTGATCTCAATTTTTGTTAAGATTTGTCAAATCAGTTCTAATTTTGTTTTTGTGGTCAAATAAGTCTCAATTTTCGTTAATTTTATTCAATTGGGTATTTTTTGCTAACACTGTTTAAATCATTAACAACCATGAACAATGACAGTCATGTGTCACTTTGTGTTTTTTTTTTAATCTTTTTAAATTTGTTTTTAATTTTTTAAAATCTTTTAAATTTTTTTAAAGTTTTCTAAATGTTCACGTGTCAACCCAACCGCGTGTCACGTGTTATAGTCAATGTTTTATATTCAATTTGGTCTCTATATTTGTTATTTTTGTTCAATCGAGTCCCAATTTTATTTAAAATTGAGCAATTTTGTCTATCTTCACCAAATTTACTTTTTATATTAAAATTCACATTTTTATTTAATATATTAAAATTTACATCATTATAACTCATATAAAAACTAAATTTGACTAGAAATAAAATTGTTCAATTTTAAATAAAATTAGGACTTAATTGATAAAAAATAAAAAAAATTAAAAAAAATCAAAAAATTTGTGAAATAATAAGGTCACTATTTATAACAGTTAATAATTTAAATTATATTTTAAAAAAATCAAATTAAATAAAATTAATAAAAATTAAAATTTATTTAAAAAAACAAAATTAAGATTAATTTAACAAAATTTCACGAAAATCAGAACACAAATATATTTTAACCTTAAAATATAAAATCATTAAAGAGTGAGTTCCCAATTTGTTAGGACGCAACAAGATATCACAAGTTCACTGTCACGACCAGAATAGTTGGTCACGGGTTTACTGCGGAGAACCGGCTTAATCGGTCATCCATTGCGTTAAAAAACACGGCTTTCCCTTTCAGCCTCTTGTCGAGTTAGGTTTCTTCTGTTTTCCTCCTTCAGATCATTGCTTTGTTGAATCAATCTCATCAATATTATTCGATCTGCCTTTTGGGTTCCTCAGGACAGTAAGCTCCTCTATTTCAAACTTCATTTCTTCTTTTAACTTTTGCATAGTCTGTTAGTTCCAAGCCTTGATTAAGGGGAAGCTAGTTTCAGCTGTTTAGGGTGTGATTCTTATATCTGTGTTCGCACGGGAACGACCAAATCTCGCAGTTATTTGATTGAGTAAGCAAATTTACTGATTTTCATATTAAGGAATTAATTGAGTAAGCAATTAGCTTCAGAGTTCATATGTTGGTGTTTGTAAGATGTCGAGCTAGATGAGAAGCATTTTATCTTAGTCTTGATTGCTAGCTTTATGAATTTATTTTATTATTGATAATTTACATTTGCAGTCGGATCTTCATCTATTGAATGGTAGCAAACGCTGATAGTTGACTAAATCCCCAAATTAATTCAACTAACGGAGGGTTTTTGTAAGCCCTAATTTTGGGTTTACTGAACAATGATTTCCCTAAACTGTGTTGTGTTTTATAAATGTCCATGTAATACCTTGCGCTAGTGATTGCATCAACAGTGTAGATCTTTTAAATGATATGATCTTCTTCTGTAGCATCGACCAGGGGTCCTCTCCAAAAATGCTCCCTCTGCGTTCGCAATCACAGGTTGGGGGACTACAAACATCACTGTCTCTTGTTTCTTCTGATCCTGTTCTGTCTCCTGATGAACCAAGATCAAACTCTGACAATCTCCGTCAATCTCCGGCTGAAAGTGCAAGTTCTCAAGAAACATGGCCTACAGCGGATGCAGCTACAACAAAGAAGACTGAGAATGGAAAAGCAGAGATTAATTGCCTTGAGCAGAATGTGATTCACCGTTTTTCTAGTGCAGACAAAGTTACTCTTCAGGACATTGCCAGAGAAAGTATCGGTACAATATGTGAAAAAATGCATCGTCTACCTGAGGAATATCTAGAAGAGTTGAAGAATGGGCTTCGAGTTATCCTTGATGGAGGGAATGGTTCGCAGCATAGAGAAGAATTTTTCATTTTACAGAAGTTTGTTCAGGGCAGAACTGATTTGACAGCCAAGACACTGGTCAGAGCACATCGGGTGCAACTTGAAATTCTTGTTGCAATAAATACTGGAATTCAGGGATTTTTGCATCCAAGCATCAGTCTTTCACAGAATTCCCTAATTGAGATCTTTGGCTATAAGAGATGCAGAAACATAGCGTGCCAAAACCAGCTTCCAGCTGATGATTGTACCTGTGAAATATGCAATGGCACTAATGGTTTCTGCAATCTTTGCATGTGTGTGATCTGCAACAAGTTTGACTTTGAGGTGAATACCTGCCGCTGGATTGGATGTGATTTGTGTTCTCATTGGACTCACACAGATTGTGCCATTCGTCAGCAACTTATTTTCATGGGCCCTTCTTCAAAGAGCGGGGCAGGACCCAGTGAAATGGTTTTCCGGTGTCAAGCTTGCAATAGGACTTCAGAACTTTTGGGTTGGGTAAAAGATGTCTTCCAGCACTGTGCGCCGTCATGGGATGGAGAGGCATTAATGAGGGAACTTGATTATGTTAGCAGGATCTTTCACGGGAGTAAAGACCCTCGTGGGAGAAAGTTGTTTTGGAAGTGTGATGATCTGAAGGAAAAATTGAAAACTAAAAAAATAGATTCAAAGGCTGCTTGCAGGGCAATTTTGATGTTTTTCCAAGGTACTGGAAATCTTGTTTTTATGTCCTTTTATATAAAAGATAAGGAACTATCATGCTTTTACAATTTTGTCTTCTTTATATCTATTGAATTCTATGTCTACATTTTTACAAGGTTGGTTAAAAAATAAATTGCACAAAGACTATAGTAGAACTGCTATGTTTCACAACACTGGATATTCTTCTGTATTGAACACGGGTTATTTTCTTATCAATGTGATAGGAAGAATGACCAAGAATACAACGTATGTTTACACGAGATACCACTCTAGAATTCTGAGAGACCTTCTCTCAGCACTTCCCAACACTTTACAAAACAACCGAACGACTAAAAACACCTAAGCCTCTAACACTTATACAAGTCTGTAACAATTATAATTTCTAACTTTTTCAATTGTCTGTTTTCTTCCTTCTTTTGTAAACAATACCATATCTATCATTATCCCCTCCATAAAGTTTCACCTTGTCCTCAATGTGAAATTTAGGAAATTCCTTAGAAATGCATTCCACCAATTCCCAGCTATTCTCGGTAAGTGGAAGTTCTGCCACTGAATTAGAACTTCTAAATCTCTATTGTTGGTAGTCCTAATATCCAGTAGTTCTTCTGGATAGACTGCTAAAACATATTTTTCAGTTAATGTTGGAGGCAAGGGCTGAGGCACATTAGGGGGTTGAATGGCCTTCTTCAACAAAGTAACATAGAAAACTAGGTGGATTTTGCTTTGAGGAGGTAACTCCAATCTGTAGGCAACCTGCCCAATACGATTGTTAGAATTATTACCTATTGTATCATTAACCCTATGTGTAGGGTGTTGAGTGTGGGAAACTATTTACTGCTGTATCTACTGTTGCATGTAATCATGCCTAGTATCTTAGAGTAGTCTTTTCATATGTACTTGTTTCATTATAAATAGAAGAGGAGGAGAGTGGTACTGTTGTCCAATACTCATATATTTTAAAGTCTCAGTCTCAAGTTGGTATCAGAGCGGGTCGATCCCGATCTGGTTTCTGTCTCATCTGGTCCGTCACCGCTGTCCGCGGTTGATCGCCGTTAGCCACCGCGTCCGCGGCTGTCCAAGTTCGTTTAACCTCGTTTCTGAACTACCCAACACTGTCAAACAACATTTCAACACTGTCCGCCACTGTCTGCAGTCCTCCGCCGCTGTCCGCCGCTGTCCGCCGCTGTCCGCCGCTGTCCGCCGCTGTCCGCCGCTGTCCGCCGCCGTCCGCTG
>Ga0214543_1002029_pt1 | contig 39738 bp, 22 predicted proteins | sample CNSS2metaG_FD_160094 | JGI IMG/M metagenome (GOLD analysis project Ga0214543, IMG submission 160094) | Root nodule microbial communities from cowpea collected in UCLA plant growth center, Los Angeles, California, USA - CNSS2 | ecosystem: Host-associated > Plants > Roots > Nodule | place: USA...
ATAATATATATATAATATAATATATATATATATATATATATATATATATATATATATATATAAAATATGTACGCAAAACGCTATCAACAAATATATTAACTTAATGTTTACGCTAGTATTCTCTAATTTGATTTAATCAATAACAAGGAAATGTGATTATATATTTTTTTTCATTTTCATTTCATGAACTTTTTTCAATTCATTCGTTAACTCAATATAAATATTTTAAAAGTGAGGTAAGATTAAAAAAAAATTAATCAATGAATCATAAGAAAAAAGAAGAAGTCAAAGTCAGGCTATCAACAAAAATAAAACAAATCACTTAAACAAAATAAAAAGTATTTTAAATATTTAATGGAATGATTTTTTTAATAAAAATTAAATTAAAAATATACAAATTTAAGTTGAAGTTAAAACTTAATTAAATAAAATAAAACTTTGTAGGATACTACTCATCACATCTCCGGTTCTCACCAGCAGCATCTTAAGCCCAGCCCAGACCGGCAAATCCTCACGCACTCAAATATCACAACCTAACCGCCGCCAGCACCTCCTCCACAAGCAAAACCTCCTCCGACCAGCCCTGCGCAAGCCACCATCCCGTTCAAGGTGCATTATTTTCTCACCAAACGCGCGCACTAACCTCAATTCAGAATGAAGCTTGACGTGGATGTGTTGAAATATCTCTACAAAGATGATTTTAGGGTTCTCACCGCCGTTGAACTGGGCATGCGGAATGTGAGTTTTTCTCTCTTTCTCTCCTACGCCGTTTTTTTTTTTTAATTTCAATTTAAATATCCTTTGTTTTGAACTTTTGAGCTCAAAATAACGAAATTATCCCCCGGCTGCAGCATGAAATCGTACCAACGGAACTCATCGATCGAATTGCGCGTCTCAAGTACCTCTCAATATTCTTCTGCTTTCACTCGCTTTACTATGTTTTTTTTTTCTTTTTTTCTTTTTTTTTTTCACTTTTGTTACTAATTTTATGTTAATGTTTGTAGGCATGGAGGCACGTACAAAGTTTTGAAGAATTTGCTCAAGCACAAGTTGCTGCATCATGACTCTTCTAAATGTTGGTACCTTCTAATCTGTTTATTATTATTCGTACTAACAAAGAACACTTATGATCATATTTCTTTTGAATGACCTTCTAATTTGTGTGAGCTTAATTTGATTTTAGATGATGGATTCCGCCTTACCTATCTTGGTTATGATTTTCTTGCCATTAAAACTATGGTGAACAAAGGAGTGTTTGTTGCTGTTGGTCGCCAAATTGGTGTTGGAAAGGAATCTGGTATTTTAGTTAATGCTCTTCTAATATCGTGCTCTTCATTCAATCATATTTCATACGTTTTTTTTTTTTTTTCTAATTACGTTGCCATTTGTGCTCTGCTAGATATATTTGAGGTTGCCCGTGAAGATGGAACTGTTCTAGCCATGAAGTTGCATAGACTTGGTAGAGTCTCTTTTAGAGCTGTCAAATCTAAGCGTGACTACTTGAGACATCGAAGTAGTTATAACTGGCTCTATTTGTCTCGCCTTGCTGCCCTTAAAGAATTTGCTTTCATGAAGGTTTTACCTTTTCGGCTATCTAGTTGCTGTATATTTGAATTATTTTATTGTTGTTTGATTCTCTAGTCACTGACACACATGATCGGCTTGAGCAGGCTCTGGAAACCCATGGCTTTCCTGTTCCAAATGCTGTAGAACACAATAGACATTGTGTAGTCATGTCACTTGTCCAAGGTTATCCTCTGTAGGTATCCTTCGTTACTTGTGCTACTTTTAAAGATTTTTTCTTTTTTTTTCTTGTGTTTCTTTTTCTTAAGCTGGTTTTATTGTTTCTAGTATTTCTTTCACTTTTTTTGCTGGTTTTGGTAAACAATTGCTTGATTTGCCTATTTGGTTTTTCAAATGCAGTGTTCAGGTGAAGCAGTTACAAAATCCAGAGACAGTTTTTGAGACAATCATTGGTTTAGTTGTTCGGTTGGCTGAGCGTGGCCTTATTCATTGTGATTTCAATGAATTTAATATCATGGTACGCTTTCACTTGTTTGCATAATGATCACAGAGGATTCTCAATTTTATTTCGTATTTCTGTTAGCTTGTTGGTTTTCGTATCTAATTTATGCTTTGAACTCCATTCACTGTAGATTGACGACGATGAAAAAATTACCATGATTGATTTTCCTCAAATGGTATCCGTGTCACATCGTAATGCACAGATGTAAGGTCTCCTTTTGTGATAGTCTTCGTCATGATTTTCTTTTGACTTGTTATCAACTTATCACACTTCCTAGCCACCATGTCATTTTTTTATGTTTTCTTGTTATTTCTGATGTAGTTTACAAAATTTCCAGGTCAATTCGCATTTTGATCAAACTTATTAAGAATTTAAAGGGATAATATGTAGTGTTCAAAAAACCAATTATTCTTCCACAGTGCAACCTGCTTCGTCCTTGAAAAAGAACCTTTTTATAATTTAGTCATGTAGTTGTTAAATTTACGAGGTATAAATTCAACATTTTAAGCCTTATAATACAATTTCTAGATTTACTTTTACATCTCTTTTCAATTTATGAAGTATAATATGCTAATAGAATTTTTCTCATTTTTTTTTAGAGGATACCCTTATATATTTATCTAAGTTTTGTTATCATACGAAAGTAATATATGAGGATATTAGTTTCATACTTCTTAAGTTTTAAAATCAATATTCATAGTAAAAATAAAATTTTGATAATTTGCAAATAGTAAAACAGTGCTGAAGTTATATGACCAAGTGTCATTTTAATGGAAAAGCAGAGTATATTTTATTTCTAGTTTAACAATATATTATTTATCCTTATTTCAGGTACTTTGACCGTGATGTTGAATGCATCTTTAAGTTTTTCAGGAAAAGGTAGGTTGTTATTTGAAATCATGTATTTGTCAACTTTAGAGATGCTTTTGCATATTACTTTTAATATTTTGTTGTCTTTATTATTCAAATGATGTTAGGGAAAAATATAAATGGTATTCTCACATCACTTGCCCTAACTGCAGTTAATTTCAGTAAAGTAGCAAGTAATTAGATAAGTCTGTTATTACAAGTTAGCATACCTTGCTAGAAAGTGCATTTAGTGCAAAATATCACGACATGGTGAAAGGACCTGGACTCATGATTCTTACACTATGTTTGGATGGGATGAAAGTGGGAGAAAATAAATAAAGAGGAAAACAAACAACACACAACTATCCTTTTTTCTCTGTTTGATTGGAGAGAACGTGAAAGAAAAATGAGAAGAGTTGACTTCTACAAATAACAATTTAGACTTTACTTTCCTTTTACTTCCTTCACAATCAAACACCACGCTAGTTTCTATCCTTTTAAATCTGTCTTCCACTCTCTTGTTCTTTCATTAAATAAGGAGTTTCCTTTAAGGTTGTGCATGTTGGGAAATTTTTTGAATTTATGCTCTTGAATCTTTTTCTATCTGACTTGCATTTATATATACACTATATGCAATCTGTATTTTTTACTGTGAATTATCCTTTTGTGGAGATGTATATATGTGATTCTTTTTTCATGTGTTTTTTAGTATAATTTTAATATTCTTCATTTTCCATTTGTTTTTTGGTATCTTATGCATATCTCATTTTCATCTCCTGTTTTTTCTGCATGGCTGATAGATCTTTGGTTTCTGAACTTGTTGAAAGGTTTTTGGATCTAGTATTTGGCTGGTAAAATAATCATCTTCATATCATTCCTTCTTTTCTGTTTCAGGTTCAATCTTTCTTTTGAAGAAAGCTTAGATGATATGGATGGTTCTGATGAGGGGAGAGATGGCGCTGGAAAACCTTGTTTTTCTGCGATAGAAAGAAGTGCTGGTTTTCTAGATAGGGAACTTGCTGCCAGTGGCTTTTCTAGAAAGGACGAAGAAGATATTCAAAGGGTACAGTGTTTTTTTTTTGTTCTTTGAGATGGGGAAGAAAATATAGTGATCATTTTTCAAAAGGCAACGTAACTTTGCTTCTATATTTTCCACCTCTTTTGGCTTACTGCTGACACCCAGCATGGACCACCATTTTGAAGCATAAAATTGTCTGCTTTTAGTCATTGTGCGTAGATTGGTAAGCTTTCATTTTTGTATTTGGTTGCCTCAAAGGTATTCAAATCTCTATGTGCAGTTCATTGAAGGCAAGGCAGAGAGTGATACAAATTCAGACAGTGAAGAGGTTGACTTAGTTGAAGACCTGAATGAAGCAGGCACTATTGATGGTAGTTATTCTTCAGACTTGTTGGAACAGGTAATGCCATAAAACAGACACGGACTATGTAAAAATGTGCTGTTATTTATTTTATTTAAATAACATCACTTATAAAAGATGTACATGTAAAGAGAGGTAAAACAATAGTTAGCACAAGCTGAAGATTATGGGTATTTGTTTAGCAGATTCATACTGAAAAACTTAGGAACAATGCTAAACATTCTGCACTTGAGATGGTTGAGCTTGAAAATTTTCATTGTGAATATATCATTAAATATAGTATCTAAGTGAACTGTGATTTCTAATTCGAATATCCAGTATTTGGTCTAGTTATAGTTTGTCCATTGACGAGCAGGCGTATATACGCTGCCATACTTTTTCAGCTTATTTTATTAATCGTGTAAGTCTAATTCTGCAATGTTGGTTGAAGGATTGTTATTTTGTTTTAATCAGAATGAGGGATATGAAAGTCAGTGGAAAGAGAAGAGTTGTGAAGCACGTGAAAGCAGTGGATCTGAAAAGGAAGATGCAAATGACAATGTGAGCAATGTTTTATTATCGGGTGGTTATCTCAATGCTATGTTTGTACTGCTTCCTTTTGCCCTTCATAATATTCAATTCAAAAATTTATAGTCTTAAACGCTAATCCATGATGTTTTTTTGGGAAATAGCGTGTATATGGCTTGTTAACAATGAATGTTATGCATATCCTCAATATGGTAATTTTGATTCACAGGAGGAAGACAATGAAGAAGCAACGGAAAATGAAGCTGAACTCGTCAAGAGCTTGAATAAGCAAAGGCGACGTGCTGTGGCAGCAGTTCGTAAGGGACATAAGACTACTGGAGGCAGAAATTCCTACAAAGACAAAGGTGGTAGGTCATCTCACAATTCTAAAATCCAGAAACAGTTGAGCAGCTGGTGAAATATGTTGGAGCCAAAACACTTGTGTTGAAATCATAGTTTCAATGGTGCCATTCATGAGACAGCTTGAAGTTTTGGTAGGATATTGTAGACGGTATTTGTCTGGTCAAATTTCAAACATATGTAAAGTTCAGATATAGGAAAACAAATAGGTTATGATCGACCCCTCCTCCAGTGAAATACTCTGATATTTCGAATGAAAATTTTGTCCATTCTCTTTTAGAAACTTGTCACATTAACATATTTTTTGTTGGACTTTGAGAGCAACTATTTAGAGTTTCCGTACTATTAATCATTCTAGTCTTTCTTTTTTTGGTAGTTTTTTTTTTTTTTAAGAAAGTTGTTCCTCTCAATTGATTCATATTGGAATTGAAATCTCCCAAAGAAGATTTCAGTGAATTGAGTCTTAATAGTGTTACTTTTGAATTGATTCTAAATTTATTTCTATATTAAAAGTTGCATGAAAAAAAAATGTATGATTAACAAGAGAAAGGAAAATATCAGTATTTCCGAAATAAAAAATGTTAATAAAAAGTAGAAAAATTTGTTAGGTCGAGGGGCCAATGCCTAAGCTTCATCCACTGATATGCACTGCAAGTACCAATCATCATTTCAGCAGTGGTGATTTCCATCTTTTCCAACTCAATTCTCCTTGAGAATATTTTTCCCAATCAACTTCAGATTTTTATTTAATTAAAAAAATTAAGACATATTACCACGAAAAGGTTAGAACTATGATTCAAAATATTAAATTCCAAATTGATAAAATTATAAAATTTTAAAATTTTAAAATAAAAAAAATTAGAAAATGATAAAAATACAAAATTTCAAAAATATAAAATTACAAAAATTGTAAAAACATAAAATTATAAAACTATAAGTATCTTACAAATATTTAACAGTAATAACTCTAAACATTTATTATTTTTTCACATTCATGACACAACATATTGACACGTGACAATTTTTATTTTAGAACCTAATTGCAACAAATTTTCTAACCTAAAGATCCAATTTAGTCAAATAAAAAAAATGACCTATTTAACATTTTATTACAAAAATAAGAACTTCTAAAATATTTAACCTTTTTTAATATGTGACAAATAAATAAGGTGTCAAGACAAACTAACACTCACATTAATGAAAAGATTAAAAAACTAAAAAACGATTAAAAAATATAAAATTTTGAATACTCACTAAAAAACAATAAAAGCATAATTAAAAGTAACTTAATTTATCACTTAATTAAACTCAAACATTATTAAAATAAGTAAATTTTAACACAAATGACATGTTAAAATAAAATGAAATAAATGCGATAGAAGTATAAATATCTTTTATTGCATTTATTTTCTTCTGAAAAATCATTTCAACCAAAACTTAATTTTATTTTATTAATTTTAAAAAATAATACAACAAAAAAATTTTATTTCTATTATATATTTTGAATCCCAATTCTACTAATTTTTTCTAAAAACTTAACACAATGTCCATTTTTATTATATACTGTTTCTGTCTTGTTTTCACAACAATAATAAAATAATTTAGCTTTCCATAAATACATTATTTTAGAAGAAAAAGGCAATAATGGATTTGATAAATATATTAGAAAGAAAAATTTTATTATTTTTGAATGTTGAAAACGGCTAAAACTTTTTAAAACTGTGGTAGTGGAGTGGTAGTTGTAATAGAAACTTGTTTATATGAGTAATATTTTTCACCAAAAATACAGTAAAAGCGAAAGGCAGGGGTTCAAATAATAAACAGGGAGTGCCAATATCAATTAATTTCTCTCATGTGGGTCACGGGGCTATGGCCCAACCCATTGTACGTTTCTCATTCTCAAAAACTCCATTGCTTTTAATTTTATTTTGTTTTGACGTAACCTCTTTCTTCTTCTTGTTGCCTCAGAAGTTCGGTTTCTTCAAAGCGCAAGTTATTTGGGCTAAACGATTGAAGACTGTTAGCCATTAACGAATCGTTGTGAGTGTTATTTATTGTTAATGTTTGTTTGTTCGTTATGACTAATTTTGTTTAGGAAGTTAAAAGGGAATTAACCTTGTATTGCAATGTTACTTACGAAAATTTGTTCTGTTATACAATCTTGCATCACTGTGTGGAGGTTGATTCTTTGTTGTTTAATCTTTCTAAGTTTTCTCTCGTTGAGTTTTCATCTTATAATGCACTTAATGCTTGCTAACCTTTTAAGCATTTTTGTTTGAAGAGATTCAGTCTAGTGGAATGGAGTTGAATGATTTTCCCTAAATTAATTTGGTAGCCGTTGGAGATTTTAGCCGCTTAATTTGGTTGTAGGAGATATTGGTAGTGGCCTGAATTTTCATCGACGGCGCTTTGTTGAAAATCTATTTAGTTCAGTTTTTCTATCGGTGTAAATTTCCGGTTTGGAGTGCACTGTATGAGACTGGAATAACTGATTGTTCTACCAAGCCAGACATTTCACTTTTGGTTCTGTAAGCTAAGCTGTAATATGGTGGGAGGAGAAGATGATGGATTTGACTGGTTGGAGATTTTATATTCATTCTTGATGCTGGTCAAGTGGTCATTATACTATGGAGAGTACAACGAAGATTTCTTTGATTAGAAAAGTGGGAAGCATGGCAGATATAGGGAAAATGTGTTAGGTGGAAGGGTGACCGTCTCAGGCCAAAAGTTGTGACATTTTTGGTGGCCAAAATTGAATACATTTTTTACAGGGACTAAAATATAAAAACCATAATATTTTTGGGTAGAAATACATATTGAAACCTTTTATAATTGATGGACTGGAAAACATACTTGGATTAACCTGAACCTTTAATAAATATGAGTGAGCTTTAGTTTTAGTTGCTAGTTATGTATAATCATAACCGTGTGAAATGTTATTCAATGCGGTAAGAATGTGTCTTTTTCATGGTTAACTGTTGCAGGAATGATTTTTATTTACAATGTATCAATAAATCTTAATCCAAATTTATGGTTTAATGTAAATTAAATTATTTCTTAAATATAAAATGTTATAAAACGACTGGAGTAGTCATCATGTTTTCTTTATTTGTCCTACGGTTTTGATAAAAGAGAATCCCTAATGAAATTTTTTTAGTAATTAACGCTTTCTGTCCACTGCTCATGTAGAAATTGCTTGTGAATAACTGTAATATGAACAACTGAAGTTGGATTGACTAGGAATTTATTGAAATAATGATTTGTTAAAGAAACAATTCGTTAAAATGTTTTATGATCATTATGTTGTGATGATTTCATATGGAACTATGTTAGAGGCTTGTCTCAAGGTAGATGATGTGCTACAAAAGCTTTTGTAATATGGAACTTACATTAACACGAATTTATGCATATGTTATGTTTGCCTAACTGCAGTCAAACGTGGAAGTTTTACTGGTCATCAGGTGGCCTGATGGCGTCTTTGGAAATAAAATCTGGTACATTGATTTCCTTACATGACCTGCATCCGTCATCTCCATTTTTTAAGCAAGGAGCTTCGCTCAGAATAACTGGAAAGTGAGTTCCACCTTTCAAATTACAATGTATGTGTGACTTTTTTTAATAAGATGATTCACTGTCGTCGTGGTGACAAATTGAAGTGTCAAATAATATAAGTTAATAATGTTAAAATTCCGTTTCTTGGTATTTTGTTGCCAATCATGGTGAGTGGAAACACTTCAGGGATTCAACCAGCATATGTTAGTTTTTTTTAAAACCATAGATCTGGTTATGCGCATTTAGACGACTTTTAGTAGTGAATTTCATGTTGATACTATTACTAGGGGAACTGTTTTTGTAAGAAATGTAATGGCATGCTAGCAGGGTGAGCATAGCAGCAATTGGTGCCATAGTTTAGAGTGGGAACACCAAGATTGAGATTTCTGGAATGATGGCAGTTTGGGTATGGTAAATTTACTGTCCATCCTATGGATGGAAGTTACGTGAGAATGCTAAACTGCCTGAAGATTTTAACCAGCTCCGTAGTAATTGCCATACTTCATGTCTTACATTTCAAATATTAACATTTCAAAGCTGCTATAAACATATGACATAGTTTGACTCATCTCCCCAAATCATGCCCTGTAGACTTGGATTGGAGTGACACGTTTCAATATAAGAAACATATGTTCAGTATCCATTACAAGATAACAAAATTGCCCTGCAAGTTACTTTGAATTGAATGTAGTTCGTCTGGATTTCATTTTCATCTGTTTTCATTCCCAACATTCCTACAATCTACAATAAAATACATTTTAATTTTGTATTGGTTCTTGGCGATGGCTTTAATCTGTTAACTATCGTGTGTATATTAGTGTTCTGTTATGAAACCTGAACACACTTTCTGGTTGTGATTCACTTCTTTAAATTCTACCATTGTTTGTAATATTTTGTACTAAGAACTATTTGTGAGAATGCATCATCTCTGCATTCATGGATCACTGTGAGTGGCATTTATAAATCTCTTTTATCTTCATGTGGGTGCATAATTGGAGTGTACTACTAACATACAGAATAGGTTTAATTGCATTTCTGGCTTTTCTAGTTTCACCAAAGTTCAGTTTTGGTCCTGCTAGTTCCTATTGCAATAAAAACACCTGTAGATTTTAAATTGATGCAATTATGTTCACTTCTTAGATAGCTGTTGGCTTCGTAATAAGCGTCGCATGATATGATTTTTTGCTGACGTGACAATCAGCATAAGACTGACTTGAATTTCATCACTTTGAGAGCTTATTTCAACTGAAACAATGGGGTTCAAAACTGAATTAGGTAACAGAATACTAAACCATGTAATATACTTCCTAATACATGTAGTGATTTTTAAATTCCTTATCTAATTATCTATAACTATAACTGCACTACTGGTACAACATGGTGTATGATTTCATTCTGACAGAATAAATTGCTCCATTATATATCTTTTGGGGGTTGTTGTTGCCACTTGACTGTGATGAGTGATGACAGTGGAGTGTCAGTCAATAACTTTTGTGTTGCCTTCCATAGGTTACGTGAATATTCTATAGAGGCGTGCCTAGCAACGATTGTTGATGGCGATGACATTCTACAAGTTAGTACCGAACATCTGAGGGACCTTAGCTTTCAAGTTGGCTCTGTCTACCAATTCATTGGTGAACTCCTTATCCAACCTGATAATGAGGTATGCTCTTAGTCAAGATTTGGTAAAAAAAAGGCTCACCTCTCCGTTTCTTTGCAAACACACTTTAATCCATAATGTGCTTTGTAATACACATTCACTCACATGAACAATGGTCTTTATAAGACGATTTGAGCATGCTACTTTTTTCTTTGTTAGGTAGTTTTGCAAGCTCGTGTTGGTAGAAACGTTGATGGGATCGATCTCAATCTTTACCATCAGTCCTTGCTGCTCTTAAGACAGTTCCAAGCCAATCATTTAAACAATCCAGAAACTATGTAGGATTATTTGCGCGCAGAAGATGCCATGCTAATATGAAAACGCACTCCTCTCATAATTGAAAAGATAGATGGAAATTTGCTCCGTAAACTATTGTATAGCAATGTTTGTTCTCACTTAGGGACACTGAATGCATATGCTTTTCTATGTGTTTTCAGATAAAGACGCAGTGTCTGCACTCTACAATGTTCTTCATGTAAACAGAACCTTAGCAAGTTCACGATGACATTTTGTTTTATTTTTATTCTCTTTCTTTTGGCTGCAAATGGGGCATGACATCAGAGAGTTGTTGAGTATTAATTGGGCTTAGCTGTGCATTCTTCACGGGGACATTTAGTTTTTCCTGTGACGCTATGCAACAAACTTTTGGCCACCCCTGATTTTGCCATCGGAAATTAAGGCAAGGGAGGTGGTATATTCAAGGAAACATGAGATATTTAGTGCATTTCATCTGTCTCTTTTTTATGCTGCATCACTATTGCAACTTCACTGGAATTTGAATGTTACATGGTCGTGCATTTTCCATTTGTGTAGGAAAAATAGCAGTGCCAATTATCTAGTTGGTATAAATTTAGTGGTAGCGTTTGACGTTGGAAGGTTATGTTCCATGTGCTACACAATGTGATGAAAAGGCACAACTTATCATATTTAGTTTTTACGTATTAATATCCACCACTCATCTGAAGTGTGGGTGTTGAATTTGCAAATTATGCAATGATTTGAAGATGAAGATGCATATCTACCATGTAATGATGGAATATAGTTTTTAAGGCCCACATATCACTCCATGTTCATTTGATTTTGAACTTTGTTGAGCACGCGCTTGAATAAATTGTACGTCCTTAAAAGCAGATCGATCTTGTGTATATAGATACTCCACTTGTGTTTTAAGCGTAACACTAACGTTAATGTCTAGTCAAACAATGTGGAGCCTCTCTATCAATTATTTGGCGTTAATTTGTTTGATTTATGTTATCTTTTGATGATATTTTATAAATACTTTTAAGAAATATAGAAAGTAAATTATCATTTTCAAGTAAAAATTAATTTACGCACAAATTAAAAATCTACGGTAAGTTTTTTTATTAGTCATTTTATGTATAAATTAATTTTTTTGTTTGTAGAAAAGTTTCTTTTTTTCTTATTTTATAAAAAATGTTATAGAGAAGCTTATGATTTTTAACACAGGGGAGAATTATTGTATGTAGAAGGAGGATTATTATGGCTTTTGCATTAGGCAAAAGTCGGGTCTGTGCATCCACATCCACTGAACCGAAAAAAATTATGACAAATTGGATATTATTTGTGACGGAAAAGCAGCCACAAAGTAAATTAAAACAGTAACTTTGATTTCATCTTTTACACAGTAATGTTACATAATTGGCATATGATGGTGAATAAACGTGTAGCCACCGTAAGGTAAAAGTTCATGGCGCACGCGAGTGAATTTTCTCTTATTAACTTTATGTTAAAATCGTAATCATATCTCATATTTAAAGTTTTGGTTTAACTTTTCTTTTTGACAATTTCCTCCTCATCTTGTTTTTTTAAGTTTCATATCAGTGTGAACACTATGTTATATATATATATATATATATATATATATATATATAAATTAAAAAACACTTTTTTCTTTAACGAAAATATAATTATTTCGTTTTTACTCTTGTACTCTTTTTTATCTTGAAACATCATAGTCATCAAATACTATATTTTTTTTTCTCACACTTTTTTTCATCCTCAACCAACCTCTCTATTGAAATTTTGAGGTTAGAGAAAAAAAAGAAAAAAAATATAAATTCAATTTTCACACATTTATTATTATTATTATTATTATTATTATTATTATAATTGGTTAATTAGAGACAGTTGGGAACAATATTAAAATATAAATTTTGAAGAGTTTTTTTTTTTTTACAATTTTATTACATTTCCAAACTTACAAAATTAATTGTCTTTTCTACCTTTGTTTAGATCAACCAATACTAAATCAGAGTATGAAATTCTAATGTTAGACAAATGTCACCTATGAAAAAGAAGCATGTTTCATATATGGTGATAAATTTACACCAAACCATAAATGTTCTAATAAAGAGTATCTGTTTTTACATATGGAGAACGATAGAAATCAGGATATGATTTTGGATCATCTATGTCATTTAATGTGTTCAAAAGAGGATTTGTGTCCATACGTTAAAATTTTAAGGCACTAATGGAATAACAATTCATATTTTACAATTTTTTTATTAATATTGAACTATATGTCTATATATTAAAAAAAAGTTACTTTTAAAATTTATTTGTATTATATATATATATATATATGTATGTATATATATGACACATTTTTTAAGTCAGTACGTAACTAATAGAAGTGAACTTAAAAGTAAATATAATGAAATATCAAATATACATTTATAATATTTTTAATATTATAACTAAGCATTTATAATTTAAGTAATGACATCAAAACTCTGTTGATTCATTGTAACCTTTTTATTGACATTTATTAAAACTATATTTTATTACAACCTTAATCTTTGAAGCACACACCTACTACCCATTAAGTAAATCGGCGGAGTGATTACTCACGTGATTCCTGGCCTCACAAATTCACGTGCCTTGCCAAACTTGGGTGTTAAAGTTTGGAGGTACTATGGTTTTTACATCTAATAATTTTTTATGCACTTTACGTTTACAATTTTATTCTTTATTTTTTTTCCTCTGTTTATAAATATAAAAACTATTATTCTTTAATTACTTAAATACTTCTAAAAGTGTTGTTAAGTTGTCCATCTTGTGTTAAAAACATTTTTGAAATTTAAATCCTTTTTTCTTCCCTTCTAATTTTAATTAAGAAATTTAACGTTTTATGCTAAAAAAAAGAAAAAAAGTAGAAGTTTAATCCAAACTTAATTTCTATTTATTGTTAGTGTTATTCTTTTTTTTATACTATCTTTAAATTTAAAGCTATAATTTACGTTTTTATACATATTATAGTTAGAGGGTCTCAGGTGTTTTCACAATGCAGTATTTATTTTCTCTATCTTTTGTGTGATTGATTTTATTTGCTCTCAAAGCCCGAGCAACATTTATGACTTAAAAATTTGTGGCCATAACTATGCTTCGTCGAACTTACTACCTGCAGACAAATTTCTCTGATTTATTTTTATATTCAGATTTTCTTACACAACGAAATACAAAATAGACTGCGATGAAAGATGAAGAAACTTAATATATTAATATGATCCATTTTTCAAAGTAATAAATTATGAAGAAAACTAAAGAGGTATCATGGATAAAATTCACCAAATTAAAATGATGCTCAATAAAAAAGTTACTTTGTAAAAAAATTAGTTATTGTTTTTATCATAAAGGAAGTCACATAAAGTTCTTAAAAATTAATTAGTGTAGGAGATCGTGAGAAGATCATAAACACTTTATTATATCCTAACAGTGTAATAAAGCAATTATTACGCTGACCCACAGGATTAAATTAAACTTTGGTTAAGTAATTTACCTATTAAGCAAAGCAAAATCATAATAAGTTAAGATTCTAGATATGCTTTTAAATTTTATATGGAGTACACATATAAAAAAAAAAAAAGAAGTTGAATTATATAAAGTAAAAAAAAAATTAGTTATAATATTTTAAGTCATAGGTGATTTTTTTTTAAATGACTTTTTCATCTGATTTAATTTTATAAAATTAATATACGAGATTCTGTATTTATTTTTAAATATATATATATATATATATATATATATATATATATATATATATATATGAATGGATAAATTAAATTCTAAATAAGTATTACAACTAAAAAAATTCAAAAGATGGTTGAGAATAAGTGTGAATCAAAGTCTTATATTAGATGGAAAAGACAAATTTAAATACTATAAAAGAATAAAAACTCATAACAACACTGCCTTAAAATTTTGGTGTAAAAATGGTATCAAATATTTTATATGTGTAAGACTAATATTATATAATCATATGAAACCACAATCTTTCAAATAACTATAAATTATATATAAAAGAATATATAACCCGACAATAATATCCATATAAAACTACAATCTCTCGATAACTATAAACGAAGCATATAAAATATCAACCTGACAAATACCCATCAAAATCTGGTTTTTCTACATGAGAGGATTAAATCTGGCAATAGGATACAATCTGAATTGTAAAAATGAATCTTAGACTTAAAAGATCACAAATTTCCTTCCCCACCAAGGTTTTGGAGGGACAATGTTAAGAAAGTAGCATAAGCATTGGGTGGAATTTTTATACATAGTTGAGTGGGGTCGTTTATATTTTTAACTGCAAATTGCAGAACACTACTGCAAAATTTTCTGACATGCGAAATCCTGAGATAACTTGTCGTGTGCTTCACAAACTCAAACCTGCCCTATTTTGTTTTGGTTTAATCTGATAATGTTTGGAAGTTTTGGTTTGTCTTTTTGTTACCTAATTGAATGAAGGTGAAGCATCCATTGATTTGTACTGCAGCAGGAAGGAATCACAGTAGCCATGTGTAGTAAGCAGTAACTAGGTTAGGAAAAATAAAAAGCTTCTACTGTTATGTGCTGTCCAGCATTAAAGTTAAAGTGGTTATCCAGGGTAGGGAATCAAACTATGAAAACCATTTTTGAGTGTGAAACCAGAGATACAGAATAAGGTCTCAGTTTTTTTGTAAAATGGAATTGGATTTCCAAGTGAAGCAAAGGGTAGCTTTTACTATATTTAAGGAAAGATTAGTCGCTTTTGCTGTCTTACTCTGCCTTTTCAAAACCTCTCACATTCCCACAACTTCCTTCTTTTACTTCACAATCTAATCCGTGGGCGCATATTCATTGTTTCACGCCAACACCAAAAAATAATACAGTCTCGTACTCTTATTATTCATCCAAATACAAGTAGTTAACGAAGATGAATAAGTTTTTACTTTAATATTTAGGACTAAATATATTTTTATTATCTAACAATTATAAATAAATTGTGTTTCATTTTATTATATGGAAGTTATATAAAACATATTTTTCTCTAAAAGTATATAAAAGTTATCTTGTGATCGATTGTAGAACTCTATTTGTTACGTAAAAGTATGCCATGTGTTTTTTTTTTTTTTTTTTAATTGAAGATTTTTAAAATGAATTTCAAAAATTAAATACTTCAAATAAAATATAACTTTTTATAATAATTTGAAGATGTTAGATGAATCAACAATTTATTTGACCCACATTGATTTAATTAAAAAAAATAAAATATATATTTTTCTTTATAAACTTTTAGCTTATTATTATGTAATTTAAAATTTACAATTCTTTCATCACAATTGTTATTAGATAAGATATTGTATCAGATTTGTTATGATCAAGGAAGATAGTAGAGGAATTCATAACAGAGAAATAAAGAAGAAGAAAATTGCAATCAATTTACTAATTTATTCATGAGTTTATGAGTCTCTCTTTATGTAGTTCTCAAATTTCTCGTTTTTACCCAAAGTTCAACGTGGAATTATATTCTATTAACTAAAATTAAATAAAAAGAAATTTTAATTCAGTTTGACATTACCATTACTATTTACGATATTATTGGCTTCCTTAACGATAATAATCATAACAATTTTATTTACAAAGTGTTAGTTGATTATTTTAACCATCATACAAATTTATACAACATATCATAATATCTAATTTCTATAAAGAGTTTTATACATAATATTAGCACATTTTGGATTATAATATTATTTTATAATCTTTCACCACTCATTAATTAAGGGTCACAATACCACTTTAGGTATTAATATATAAAATCATAATTAGTCATATACTACATAATGTATATCTATATCTATCTATATATATCTATATCTATCTATATATATATATATATATATAACAATAAAGGGGATTCCTCTTTTTGTATCCACATTTCATAATATCGGTTTTACCTTTAGTTATTTTAAAAATTAATTATTTTATAAATAATTAACTTTTTAATCATTTTTGTACAAATATCTTTTGTCTTAAATCATTATTTAAATTTTCTTTTTACATATCTTATTTTTTTAAATTTTATATTTAACAACTATTTTAAAAATTATATATTTGTTATTTGTTATTGATTTTTAATTTCTTGAAAATTAAAAAATGCGAATACACATGCACGACAGTGCCTATGTTTAGAGTTTATCATTACACATACATATAACACATATGTTTGTGTGTGTATGTATGTATCTATCACCATTTAATTAATGTAATACTTTTGTCTATATATCACTTAAGTGATTTTGTTCCTACACACATAAACAAACCTTTTCACTTAAGTAATCTTTAGTCCCTGATTGCTCAAGTAAGACTTGTTCTAAAAAAGAGAGAACTAGTTAGAGTGCATTTATTCATCATTAAACAAATTTATTATTTTTTTTATCAACAAATATTAATTGTTAATTTTTATTATTATGAGAGTTGAACCAACTATCTCTCCTCCGCTATCCTTTCCAAACCTACAAATGCAAATTATTAAAGGGATGAACCATGTGAAGTCAACATATCACTCCAATCAATTTATCATTGTTTTAATCATCCAATAAAAACCACAATATACATGTCCACAAATGCTATAAATTACCTCTAATTATAACTGTTTAAATTATATCCTAACGTCAATTAGCTTCACTTTAATTTAACCAACAATATCATCGCTCATCTAATAATACAAAATTGAATAAATAAAACTTAATTAACTCTTTACATAAAGGTTAATTACTAGATCTCAACCTGTTAACCAATAAACCAAAAACATTACCAGATCTCAACTAAACTAATATATCTCCTTTATTTAAATATATACATCATTAGTAATTCTTTCTAATCAAAATCTCAAAGGAAAAAAGAGAAAGAGAGATTAAATTAACAATAACAAATTCGTCAGTTACTATAATCAAGAATTTGTCAAGACTATCTTCATCTAACACAACTACCTCCTCAAAAATACATTCTTTTATAAAGATAATATAACTTTTTAGCTTAAAACATGAAAAAAGTAAAAAAATAAAAATAAAAAAACATTTTAGAGAGACGAATTTAACAATTAAAAATAGTACGTAAATTAATAAAAAATAAAAGCATCTTATATGGAAGAATTGGAATTAAGATTTAAAAAAAAAAATAGTATTGTTGTGCGAAATAAATTGCTTATGATATTAAGAAAATAGTTATATTCTTTCTCTATATGCAATAGTGGGTACATATAAAGAAATTTATGGGTAGAGGAAAACCTAGAAACATGTTTCCTTGTTCATTCAACGAATATCCCTCCCTGTTTAGATAGCCTCCTAAACCAATTGCACAACATTTTTCTGTTGTCTTTGCAATCATCAACATGACTCAAACTCAATAAAATAATCATTTTATCAGTGATTTAAAATAATTTATTTCATTTTCTACTAATGACATGCTATCCTGTGATTGGCGTTCCCATAGTCATCTCCATGACCCATTTAATTTTTTTTTCCAGTGGGAATAAGAACCACTTTTTATATATTTTATAGATTTTATGTGCAGATTAATTAAAATAATAAGATGATAATGGTAAATTAAGATTTTGGGCGGTCTTGTTGGTCCATCTAAGGAGTCATTCAACCCTAACAAGACGTGTGCTTAGGGACAAAATTTAACTAACACTAATCCATCGCTGACATACTCTTTTTTCTTTATAATACACCTTCAATGCTTTACCTAAAAACTTATATTTCTTTTTAATATCACTGCAAATCGTGAATGCTGAGTCAATCTAAAAACTCTGTAATGTTCAAGTTTTCATGTAAAGGAGGAAGAAAAGTTGATTTCAATTATTATTGAAGATGATAACGGCTGTGACAAGTGTGACTATGATTATCTTATTCTTCAAGTAAAAATTTATCTATATCCTTAAGTTTTTTGTTACGTTCTTATCTTACTTTCGATGGATATAAAATTTTGTCACACTCAATCTTATCGAAAATGAGTATCTATGTATTCATCAATGTATTTAATATTTTATTTAAAAAACTAAAAATCAAAACAAAGAGAAGTATTAAGGATGTACTTTTTTTCCCGAAATATCAAATATAGAAAAATAAATTATAACTGTATCAATATTAAAAGATCAATTGAATAAATGTGTAATTATTATAAAGAAAATAAAAATATTAAATATGTATCTTAAAAGTAAATTAAAAAAAAGAATAAAAAATTTATTATAAATTTTATAATACCTAATAAATTAATTTTCTTTATTAATTTAAATACCGATACTCAGATTTTTTTGTAAACGTTATGACTGAGTTGAAATAATACCTAAAAAATCATTTGCCATCTTGCAATGAAATATAAAAGGTTTTATTCTTAGTCCAACTTCTTTTGTATTATCTTCAAAACAACCTTTCTTTAATTAGAATAAAATATAAGAACTATCCAATATGATTGAATATATATTTAATCACGGTCGCAAACTACTGTTTTTTTTTTCTTCTTTTTTTAAAGTTAGCAGCAATTTTGTCCAGAATTGCGAGGAAACGACCCTTCATTTATATTCATTTACATGATGATCTTATTTTTTTTAAGACTTTGAAGCATTAGACACAATAATTCCCGAATCTGCAGAACAGTATAAGAATATTTCGATAATATGAACGTTAGAAAATGGTCCAGTCTCTTCTAAATAATAAAAAAGATTCCCACTGTTTGGGTGTCCAAATCATATTCTTTCAAACATTGCATAATGCTTATCTTCCTACATGTGGGGAAAAACAAATGACAACTCAATAATCTCTTACATACATGTACCTTGTACAGAAAAAACATCACATGTGTCATACATGGGACTTTATTTATGTTATACATATATTTATATATAATAAAATCAAGTATTTGTTGGGGGATAAAAAAATCAGTTTTATAATATATAAAGAAAATATCTATTGAAATAGTCCTATAATGTATATTTAGGGTAAATAATATAAATTGATAACTTCTACCCTAACCCTGTATATAATAACTATGAGGAAGAGTAGAAGTGTAGAACATACCACTTATGGTAAAAAAAATAGAGAAGAGGCTTCATAACACTTTGGAGCCAAGAAACTTGACAATGACTAGCTGCGGCTGCCAGAAGTGACGGATTACTGTGCAAGATTTCTTCTCTGAATTAAACACGTTAATTAACAAGAGCTACATCAAAGGTACAATTTTTTTTATTTTTTCCTTATGTCGCTAATAATTTTCTCATCACCCACTTTTAATATTTTCTTTCTTCCGAACATTTAACTTATACACTATATGTGGAATGATCTTCCGGGTTGTTAGTTTTAATATATATATAATATATATATATATATATATATATATATATATATATATTATAATGTAGAAAGAGAATAATAGCCATAAATACAAATTTATGTGCAGTTGGATTGTATGGTTTGTTTGTAAAAATGTGTTTGTTTTGGTGTGTGATTGTGGCGTAGATAAAAAAGGAAGAGAAGAAGGAACTAGAACCAAACAAAACAAAGGTCCATTATGGATTCTGATCTCTCTTCACCTTTGCTTTCTTCAACACCCACCTTGCCCTGTCGGAATTCCTTCCTGTTCCGGCCACAACATCTCCTTCTCCGGTTACTCCCTCAGATTCACCCTCTCTAGTTCCCTCAACAACAAACTCCAAGGTCCTCCTCATCTTCTCATTTTCTTCTTTCTTTCCCATTTTCTTCTTTCAAAACTAAAAACAACCAAATGGGAGTTTTTAAGTTCAGCCACAACACAACCTTAACAAACTACTCTCTGTTTCTTTAACATGTTTTTGTCTCTGTCCTTACTTTGATGAATTTCAGTGGAGGTGGGGACAGAGTCAGTCAGTCCTCAACGTGTTTTTGCTTCTTTCATTTTTGTTTTGCTGAATTAAAGTCGATTCTGGGCCTCTCTTAAATGGTGTTTGAACATGTTCCGGTATATACGGGTTCTGACCTGTGACTTATCATGCGTCTTTGGAAATTTGTTTTTGTCAGGTGTTAGAATTTTATTGCTCTAACTTTGATTAATCTTCGGAATCTCTTTTTAAATATGCTTCTGATGTCAACAGAGCAGTATGCTTTTTTACATGACGCTGAATCCAACGAGAAAGCAAGCCAGAAAGAAACCAATTTTTACTTTTACTTTATGTCCCAGTTCGCTTACCAATACACAATTCGATTTTGATCTATGCTTTTCTACATCATTAATAAACCAATGTGTGGGAATATAATGGGAGCTGTATCTATGATTTTTATCTCTGTTAATATTTACTTTGATGTGTGAGTGGATCTTAATTTTCATGCCTCTGCAAGGCGGTGAAATAATTCCAGATTCAGCCCTGGAATTCAACGTGAGAATGAATATTTTTTACTTCTGCATAATCCGTAGTTTAAGGTTTTAAATCTGTGATAAATATTAAATTCTTAGATTCTAAGCTTTCTGAGTCAGAAATTGTCCTTATGTTCAGTCACGGCATCCCCCAACTTGTTGCACGTTTCATTTTTATTTGAGAACGAAGTATGTAGGAAAAGGCAAAGATATCAATAAAAAATTTAAAACGGTTCCTTCCAATGGGCTGTTGTAGAATTTCTCACCTGCTCCTCATTTTCTTTGTTCCCTATACATACGTGTATTTGTATATATACGTTTAGTTAGCACTATCTGGTTTCAATGCAGATTCGACGCCATACACAGGAAAATCACAAAAGGTGTCGTGTGGGGAATCACGTTGCAGAGTTGATGGAGCATTTTTCCTCGATGTTCAATGGGTTGGCGCGGTCGTTTTCAATGAAGAAAGGAAGAAAGAATGAGAAATGCGGAGGGAGGGAAGCTGCCGAAGCAATGGCGAAGGAGGCTAAGAAGAATGAGATGATGCTGTGTAGCTCTGGCATAGTTCATGTCGATGGTTCAAACAACTTTGCCTCCGTATTCTCCAGAAGAGGTCAGAAAGGAGTGAACCAAGATTGCTGCATAGTGTGGGAGGTATACAGATATTACTACTGAAATATCTTCATCTTTTTTGTCATATAGTTGTGGGAGGACTTCAACGGAATTCAACTCATGCTTACTCAGTTTCAGTGAGTGGTTAATTTGTTCACGTCATTGTGGTCCCTTTGTTTTTTATGAATCTGGTGTTGTTTATAGGAATTTGGGTGCCAAGAGGACATGATCTTCTGTGGGATTTTTGATGGGCATGGACCATGGGGTCACTTTGTGGCCAAAAGAGTAAGAGAGTCAATGCCATCGTCTTTGCTATGCAACTGGCAGGAGACGCTAGCCCAAACTTCAGTTGATCCTGGTGTTGATGTAGACGAAGGAAAAAGACAACTTTACCGATTCAACGTATGGAAGCACTCTTACTTGAAGACATGTGCGGCCATTGATCAAGAACTGAAGCAGCACCGCAAGATAGACTCGTTTTACAGCGGAACAACTGCCCTATCAATTGTTAGACAGGTAAAAAACAAGGACAGAACATAGTGGTTCCTTAAATGTTCTCTATGTTGTTTTTCTTCTACAAAATGAAAGAGTTTCCTTAACTGTTCCACGATGGGCAGGGTGAACTCATTGTGATAGCAAATGTTGGAGATTCTCGTGCTGTGTTGGCTACAAAATCAGATGAAGGAAGTTTGGTGGCGGTTCAACTAACAGTTGATTTCAAGCCCAATTTACCCCGTTAGTATATTGTTCGGTGTGCTTTTGTAATTGTGTCTTCATTATTTTGGCTTCTGATTATTGTGGTGATGCATAAACTTTAACTGCAGAAGAAGAAGAGAGAATAACTCAGTGCCAGGGGCGTGTGTTCTGCCTAGAGGACGAGCCAGGGGTGCATAGGGTGTGGTTGCCGGATGCAGAGTCTCCAGGGCTAGCCATGTCTAGGGCCTTTGGTGACTACTGCATTAAAGGGCATGGCCTAATTTCTGTGCCTGAGGTAACACACAGAAGCATAAGTAGCAGAGACCAGTTTGTTGTGCTAGCCACTGATGGGGTAGGAAATGTTGTCCTTGAAACTGGTTTTGTGTTACATGCATGATTGGAGTTAATAGTTAGCAATGTTAACACGTTGTGTTGGTTTCGTGATGCAGGTTTGGGATGTAATATCTAACAAAGAAGCAGTGGAAATTGTATCTTCAACAGCAGATAAAGCTAAGGCTGCTAAAAGGTTGGTAGAGTGTGCGGAACATGCATGGAAACGCAAGAGACGGGGCATTGCCGTGGATGATATTTCAGCCATTTGTCTTTTCTTTCACTCTTCCCTTTGATCAAAGCAAGTTACGCAGGTTGCCACTTTGAAATAGATTATGCTGTAAAATTTCATAGTTGAAGGATGTTCAGTTGATGCACCATTGCTTTAATTAACATAAATTGATTAAAAGTTCATGCTGATTTTGTTCGAGATGAATCCTTGAGATGCTAAATACTGGCGCGAACTGAATCCATTACTGTCTCTTTATTTTGAAATTAGATTAATTTAAACTGTTAAAACTAGTTAAAAATGTGTTTAAATTAATTTAACCACGCCACGAGCTAGTTTCTACTTGTTGTGTGTCGAGAGGGATGCATCCAAATCTAGCAACTTTGGCGTCTTCCAAGTTTAAATTGACAAATGGTCATTAACAATAAAAATTAGATATTTAGAGAACACAACGGTTGAGAAAATAGAAATAAAGGGTCTCTCTCCCTTATTATGGAATTAACAGAGACCCAAACTTCTGAGATTTCAAAATTCAAACTCTTGCAGACTTTTGTCGGCAGAACGTAATGCATGAAGTGCGCTTCTGATTTTTGAAAAGTTAGATTTTTTACTGAGTTCAATCACCTCAAATCAAACGGTGAAATTTTTTCAGATGGGTAAGTAAATGGGATCCACAACTTACTTCTTGGCTCTTGAGGACAGTATGGGGAATAATTTTCCAAATTGTATTCGTTTTCTTATGGTTACTAGATATAAATTCTTGAACAATCACATCTAAAATTTTGTCTGGTTGAATAATTAATCTAAATGCGTATTGGAAAAAATTGACACGTGGCGAGTTGATAGGCACGTTGTGTGGATATTTGAAAAAATATATATGAATATTTGGCATGATTGGTGGAATGGGAATGGGAAAAAGACATGAAAATGTGTTGTTAGTAGATTGTAGGGGTATGAAGAGTACAAATTATTTTGTTGTTTTGGTAGTTGTTAGTATTTGTTCTAGACACAACGCAATAATGAATGTATAAAGAGATTAAAGGGTGAGTTTGGTTAGATGTTGATTTTTTGATGTTGATGTTGGTGCGTGTTGGAATTAACCCAGCTTTGAATGGACCACAAACACCTCCCATCAATTCAAAAACTACGATGTCAAATTATTTTATTCCAATTAATCAATTTCTTTATTTCAAAATTATTCTTTTTTTTTTCTTTGAAAATACTTATCCAAATATTCTATCATAAGTTAAATAGTTTATGTTTTGCTCTTTGTCAAATTGTTAAATTCTTTAAACAAGACGCTAAAATTTATGTACGTAGCTATTTGAAAATAAGTTCTAACATAGACAATCAATTACTTTAGTAGAAAATAAACCATTAACTATTTTTAAATTATTTCTTTTTATAAACAGTTGTCAAAGAAATAAATTCATTTAACTCTTGAATTTTTATCATTTTAGTTAAATATTTGTTACATGAGTATGTTTTCTAATGTATATTTTTTATTTTTACTTAGGATTTTTTTAGTTAAAAGGATAAGTAAGAGGAATATATACTTAAATTACGAGATCAGTGGTGTAATATTTACTACGTGTTGTTTTCAACGTAATAAGTTTTTAGAATAAAATTCTCAAAAATAAATTTTATGAAAATTATTAAATATTTAATTATGATTCAGCATTTCAGTATTCATATATTTATAATTAATTTTCACTGTTGACTACTACAATAAATAATAGTAATTTTATGGTCAATCAACGTGTAAAAGCTATGTGATTTAAATGAGACGAAACACATAAGTATAATCATTAAGTCTAACCTATTTTGATATCTACAATTTTTTTTATACGTGATTAAAGTAGTTTTTAATATAAACTAAATAAATAATTGAAGACATTAAAACTTTATCTTAATCGTTAACCAAATAAAGATAATAGTGTTAATTTTTTTCTTATTTCTTATCTTTCCTCTGATATGACATTAAACTATGTTTAAATTAATCTCAATAGTGTATCAACTTAGAAAAAAAAAACGAGATTGTTCACAAATGTTCGAATAGGAAAAAGAAAGGAAATAAATAATTTATTTCCTTATTAAGATAAAGAAGAGTGAAGAATACTAATTTAGAAACAATAAATTAATTTTAACTTTTTTATTTAAGTGGTTGAAGTTTTCTGAGTTGACTCTTCTTTCCAAGACCAAAACTTCGTAATAAATTGTGAATTGATTATAGTGTGTTAAAGAAATAGTCGTTGACATACATTTAAGATATGCAAGAGATTTATTATTTACATCAGTATTTAATATTTCTGCAAAAAATATAAAAAAAATGTATTAAAAATGAAGTTAAAAGGTAAATAGTATTTAGATTTCTGAAATGGGCTTGACTGGTAATATGGGTTTAATTGGTTACTTAATGGGTAGCATACCAGGAAGAGACAGTGGGTCACAGCCAAGTCAGAGAGACAAAAATGAAAAACAGAAGCATAAAAAATTAAAAAAGAAAATATAGTAAGAAAACAACAACCTAGTGGTCCCAGAATGAATGCTGTGCAGGAAGATGAAACTGCAAGTTATCACGATAAAATGAGAGAAGGAGATATTGAAAAAGAGTTAATATTAAATCCCATTATTTATTATAGCTTGAAAGGGAAAGCGACAGTACAGAAAAGATGGGACCGACTGGACGTGTGTTCAGAATATTCACTTCATTTGAATTGCAGTTTCGAATCCGAGACACTCTCTCTCGTTGGCTTATCACTCAACAAATGATAGCTTATCTAGTTATAAGTAATCGTACTTATAAGATAAGAAGAGGTACTTATGTCTGATGGGTCAGTAGAAAAAGATAGACTCCTCTGTACAACACATCGAAGATAGCGAGACCCAGACTCTCTCCATTCTCTCTCCTCCTCCTCCTCTTCTTATCTGCAGCTTTTCAAACCCTAGAATTTCTCGAACTTGGAGCTTCTGTAATCTTTAACAACCCCTGAATCCTTGGGAAATTTTAGGTTGTGGAGCGTCCCGGGTTCAGTTTTGACGTGGAGGTTGCATGCTTCATCCCTGATTCGTCTCTGTTTGTAGGGAATTAATTTATGTAGTTTTCTGTAGTCTTGATTTCTTGTTTCTTGTTTGTTGTTTCCTGTTTTTTTCTTTGGCGTGTTGTGTGTTCGAAGATCGGGGTTCGAAGATCAAGATTATAGGTGCCTTTTATAATTGAGAAACAGCGATGACTTCTTTGAGCCGAGAATTGGTGTTTCTGATACTCCAATTTTTGGAGGAGGAGAAGTTCAAGGAGTCGGTGCACAGGTAAGCGAGTATACTTTGAAATTTTCTTTTATTCTTTTTAGCTGATGTTTTGTCTTTGTTCTCCTTATCTATTCTTCCTCTGTTTCTGTTCAACTTTTATCCTGTGAAATGAAACTAGGCAGCAATAGTGCAACAAAACGGAGTAAAATTTTGAATTGTTAAAACTTTACTGTTATTCTTGTTAATAATGGGTAGAGTTCTTGTTGATATTTCAAGTGTCATTAGAAATTGGTGGTTTGTCTAAGGAAAAATTATTGTATGGCATGAGATCAACACATGTTTATGGGTTTGGCCATTTTCCATATAATTTGGCTGTATTTCGTGGAAATTGGCCTAAACCTTATATGTGGTGGTCTTGGTCCATTCTCCATATAACTTCTTCAGTGAATCCTAGTTTTGCTAAATTAAAATGCATACATGTTTAAAAAATAACAGCTTTTGCTCGCATGTCGCTTTTTAATTTGGGAACGTGCGGATACATCCAAAATTCCACATGAATTATTTGCTGGTGGAAATGTTTCAGCCGAGGATTTAAATTGCTGTCCCTGTTTTATCGCAATCCTTGATTTTTGTGAAAAATTGTGGACAAATGCAGCCAATGCCGCCGATGAGATCCCTAAAATGTTGACATTGGAGCTGCAATTTCTGTTTGCGAACCTTGTTTTAAAACCTTGCTTTCAGCTTAAGCTATGATGTTTTAGATGGTGAATTGTATTCAAAATGAGCTAAAAATAATAGTTAAGTGAGAGGAAGAATGTTTTCAAATTTATGTCTTAAAGCTGACGGATATCCTTGTAATATAATCGAAGAAGCCTAATTTGGATGTGGGTAAATGAATTATAGAGCCAGGTGGCAGTGAATTATCTGGTTGACATTTGTTTTGTAAAAATACTATTGACAACTACGGAGTTCTATGTCGAGAGTCAATCACGACTTGTCACTGCCATTGTTGCCACAGTTTTAAAGTTTTCTGTATTCACGATTTTTAAGGTTTTGGAAGTATTTATAACCACGGTTCCACGGTTGCAACTACCGTTACCTTCAAATTGGGAAGAACAAAATATATTGCACTTTCTTTTCTGGCAGTTGCTATAGATGGTTTTCTGAAGTTGAAAAGCAATGAATTACTTGAATATAAAAGCTGAACTTGCAAATATTACGAGGTTTCTTTTTTGTGTAGAAAGGCTGAGATGCATAATCACTTAAATTGGAATTTAGATGATAATAAAATTAATCGGAAACTCTTTATCTTCCTTCGCTAAACGTATCCTCCTATTTTTTACATTACCATTGCTAGTTATTTCTTTCTTGAATGTTTCTTTTTGGTCCAGGCTTGAGAAAGAATCTGGGTTTTTCTTCAATATGAAGTACTTTGAGGAAAAAGTACATGCTGGTGAATGGGAAGAAGTTGAGAAGTACTTAACAGGGTTTACTAAAGTTGATGATAATAGATACTCAATGAAAATATTCTTTGAAATCAGGAAGCAGAAATATCTGGAAGCACTTGATAGGTATCTATTAATTGGAATTGCTTGGGGATTTTTTGATGATGTTTGTGCTTATGATGGTGGTACTTCACATGTTTTTCTTTGGTGCTGCTAAATTAGGCAAGACAAGGCAAAGGCTGTTGAGATATTAGTGGGTGATTTAAAAATTTTCTCCACGTTCAATGAGGAACTATACAAAGAAATCACCCAGCTTTTAACTCTAAGTAATTTCAGGTATTATATAGTCTAATATAATACAATGCTGTTGAAAGTGATTTCAGTCAAATGTCAATATTCTCCAATCTTGATTAACATAGAGTTTGTGAAGAACTAAGTTTACCAAATTGTGTCATGTTGCCTTTTATGACCGGTAGACCTACAAGATTAATTAACTTCTAAGATTATTTAGTTTTCTCTTTGCATTAAAATTTCAGGGAGAATGAGCAGCTGTCTAAGTATGGTGACACCAAAACTGCTCGAGGGATTATGTTGATAGAGCTAAAAAAACTGATTGAGGCAAATCCTCTCTTCCGTGACAAACTTATCTTCCCTACCCTTCGGTCATCAAGATTGCGGACGTTGATCAATCAAAGGTGTAAATGCTATAGTTGTCGATTTATTCGTTCTGTCATATGCTAAAGTAGATGTGAGTTTATAATTTCAACTGATTCTATTTCTCTCTCTCCTGACTAAACTTACGGTTTTTCTTAATTCACTTTTTCATAGTTAAGTGGTTTCTTTTCTACTTGGCAAATGCAAAGCAAACTGTGTGGCTTTTTGCCTTCTATAATGTACAAACATTATATCTGATAGACTTTTGCATATGGTACTAGTTGATTATATGTTGTTTATTATTGATTATTGATTACATATATTTGTTTTTTAACTTGTTATTTCTAGCCTTTTCTTTTATTAAGCCATTTGTGTCCCTAATCAATGCAGTTTAAACTGGCAGCACCAGCTTTGCAAAAATCCTAGACCAAACCCAGATATAAAGACTTTATTCACCGACCACACATGTACACCTCCTAACGGTCCTCTAGCCCCTACTCCTGTCAATCTTCCAATTGCTGCCGTTGCAAAGCCTGCAGCTTATACTCCAATTGGAGCTCATGGTGTATGATATCTTTCATTTCATAAATTTCTTATACTTTTAATTAATTACAATCTAACTTATCATATTTTTTAATGAATCAATATTTTGTTTATATAGCCCTTTCCCCCTGCCGCAGCAACTGCTAATGCTAATGCTTTGGCTGGTTGGATGGCCAATGCCTCAGCTTCATCATCTGTCCAAGCAGCTGTTGTCACAGCATCAACCATGCCTGTCCCACAGAATCAAGGTTAAAATATCATTCTCTTCTCCCACAACATTTTAAAAGATCTGTGGTTACCTTATTTTTGTCTATACATATCACAATAAGTTTTATTAAAATTTACGTGTTACACGCAATAGACTTTTTCACTTGTTTACCTTCATTTGGAAATAATTATTGTTATTGGTGGACAGGCAGCTGAAATGTTATTTAACTGGATATGCCATCAGGATATTATCTCTCAAATTTTACTTAGAATTTTACATATTTAGTATTCCGGTGCAAGATGGTTTCATGACTTTAATGCTCTGCCCTTTTGTAAACAGTGTCTATCTTGAAGCATCCAAGAACACCTCCAATAGCTCCTGGCATGGTTGATTATCAGAATGCTGATCATGAGCAGCTAATGAAAAGACTCCGGCCTGCTCCTTCTCTAGAAGAGGTAATTTTGATAATTTTTCTGTTTAATTTTAATATGATTTGGGTATTCTTGAAGCCAATGGTTTTTCTGCTTCAAAGCTGTATAGGAGTCCTGATATCATACTATTTGGTGATTTTTGTTACTATGATTCATGTCTATTCTTTTAGGTTTCCTATCCTGCCTCTCGACAAGCCTCTTGGTCGCCGGATGATCTACCAAGAACAGTGGCAATGACATTGCACCAAGGATACTCTGTGACAAGCATGGACTTTCATCCTTCACATCAAACCTTACTTCTTGGTAATTTCTATCTTTATTGCATTCTGTGTAATATCTTGCTCAGCATACTGACAAAAACATAATTACATATTTCTGTTGACCAGTTGGTTCTACTAATGGGGAAATTACACTTTGGGAACTTGGGTTGCGAGACAGGTCGGTCACAAAGCCATTCAAGATACGGGATATCTCAGCGTGCTCATTACCATTTCAGGTTTTTAATTTCATTTTTCAACGAGTCTTTATACTATTCAATATTTTCTTTTCTACAGTACCTATGGTTATATGGTCTAACCAGACAATAAGTATATTGTTATGGTGGTCATTGGTACTTGATAATTCATATCCTTTGGAATTTTATAGTTTTAATTTTCTCAGGCAGCTATGGCCAAAGATGCTTCTATTTCTGTCAGTCGTGTCACATGGAGCCTGGATGGAAATTTTGTGGGTATGTGAAGTCCTTAAAACCATTTTAAAACTGTCACAACATAATTTCTTACTGGTTTCTTTACTGTAGGTGTTGCATTTACTAAACATTTGATTCACTTGTATTCCTACATTCTATCAAATGAGCTGGTTCAGCGTATGGAGGTGAGATTATTCTTTTAAGAAGTAACCAAAGTTGTGTTTGCAATTTGTTTTATATTTCCTTGACAATGCAGGTTGATGCCCATATTGGTAGTGTTAATGACTTGGCATTTTCTCATCCAAATAAGCAACTCTGTATTGTGACTTGTGGGGATGATAAGTTGATAAAGGTGCCTAAATCTACTCGCAATTTTGGTTATGCATAAATGTTATATTGTCTAAAGAAGAGACTCTTAATAGGTGTGGGATTTGACTGGACGGATACTATTTAACTTTGAGGGTCATGAGGCGCCTATATATTCTATCTGCCCTCATCACAAGGAGAACATTCAGGTAGAAGGATTATATGATATTTTCTCCATCAGTCTATTCTTTGGATTTTGTAGGAGTTATAATTTGGTTCTAGTAGAGCCCGAGAGTGCTCCTTGTATTTAAATGAGTTATGTGTACATATTGTCCATGATTGAATTATTCTGGAAAACACATTTGATGTTTAGTGTAACTCTGCAGTTTGTATTTTCAACTGCCATTGATGGCAAAATAAAAGCCTGGTTGTATGATAATGCGGGCTCTAGGGTTGACTATGATGCCCCAGGCCATTGGTGTACCACATTGCTCTATAGTGCTGATGGAAGTAGGTAAGAAGGTTTTAGTTTTGGATTAAGTGAGATTTATTATTAAATGGAACTGTATTAATATGTTGCGTAATTATCTTCCTTCATTTCTATAGACTGTTTTCCTGTGGAACTAGTAAAGACGGAGAGTCATTTCTTGTTGAATGGAATGAAAGTGAAGGAGCTATTAAGAGAACATACAATGGGTTCAGAAAGAAATCTGCTGGTGTTGTGCAGTTTGACACAACCCAAAATCGCTTCTTGGCTGCTGGTGAAGATGGCCAAATCAAATTTTGGGAGATGGACAGTGTTAATCTTCTAACAAGCACTGATGCAGAGGGTGGATTACAGGTGGGTTTACCTGTGTTGTTTTTTATATAGCTAACACTTTATAAAGACACACCATATATAATTGTATGAATCTAGTCAGGCCCTTCCACTCTTGAGATTCAACAAGGAAGGAAGTCTTCTTGCTGTCACCACTGCAGACAATGGATTCAAAATTCTTGCTAATGTAAGTGGTCTTAGATCCTTGAGAACAGTACAAACTCCAGGATTTGAAGCATTGAGGTCACCCATTGACTCTGCTGCAATCAAGGTTGTGATATATTTCTTCACCTTTTCTTTGATTTTGATATTTAGATCGAAATACATATTAATACTGCCCATTTGGTTTGTTATATCTAGGCATCTGGCTCTTCTGCTGTTAATGTTAGTCCTGTCAACTGTAAAGTAGAAAGGAGCTCACCTGTCAGGCCTTCTCCAATTCTTGTATGAATCTCCCTGTGAACTACCCTATTCGTGATTATAATATACTAGTCATAGCTTAACAATTAGAAGTATTATGACTACTGTTTCATTTCTTTTAATATTTACGGAAGAATATTGGATCAGCTTGATGTTTTTCTTCTTCCAGTATGCTTAACTCCACTGTGCCATGCCCCTGCATACCGTGGAGAACTGGCCATCTTTTCGATATTTATATTATTTGATGTCTGAATTTCTTTGTTAAATTATATTCCATTGATTATATTTTCTGGAGTTACTTTATTGGTCTTGAATTATGTACTGTGTCATAATACCTCTCACAAAACATGATTGGTTTTGCCATTTTCAATGAAGAATGGAGGAGTCGATCCCACAGGTCGAAATGCAGAGAAACCTATAACTGTGGAAGAGGGAATAGATAGAGCTAAGCCATGGCAGCTGTCTGAAATTGTTGATCCTGTTCAATGTCAATCAGTTACCATGCCTGACAGTACAGATGCTTCCAGCAAGGTTTGTTGGTTGTAACAGAGTGTGATTGCCATTTTGTATTGACAACTTTGTTACTGTGAACGTTCTTAACTCTTAAGAGTCATACATAGGTTGTTAGACTTTTGTATACGAACTCTGGTGCTGGTCTATTGGCACTTGGTTCAAATGGTGTTCAGAGGCTGTGGAAGTGGGCTCGTAGTGAACAAAATCCCAATGGGAAGGTAATGATAATCTCTCTCTAGTCCTTACTTTTATGTATGCTCGTGATTACTTCCCACCTTCCAATAGATAACAGAATTCTCAAGCTTGTATGGTTTTAGGCTACTGCCAGCGTTGTTCCACAGCATTGGCAACCCCAAAGTGGTCTTCTTATGACTAATGATGTCTCGGGTGTCAACCTTGATGAAGCTGTTCCTTGCATTGCACTCTCAAAGAATGACTCATATGTTTTGTCTGCCTGTGGTGGAAAGGTTTCATTATTTAACATGATGACATTTAAGGTACATATCCTTGGATACAATACAACCACAACATTTCATTCAGCTGCTCAGCTTACTGTTTACTTATGTAATTTTTTTTTCTTTGTAGGTAATGACAACATTCATGCCACCACCCCCTGCCTCTACCTTTCTGGCTTTCCACCCTCAAGATAATAACATCATAGCCATTGGGATGGAGGATTCAACAATTTACATTTATAATGTTAGAGTGGATGAGGTGATTACTATCTTTAACAGTTTTCTTCTTTTTAAGCATTACGCTATTATTTTTTAAATTATCTAATTTTCTCTTGGAGGGTATCTTGTAGGTGAAATCCAAATTGAAGGGTCACCAAAAGCGAATTACTGGTTTTGCCTTTTCAACCTGCCTTAACATCCTGGTTTCATCTGGTGCTGATGCTCAAGTATGTCGTTTAACTGTTTTCTGTCCATTTTAGATATAGTGATTTGGAAAGCCTCTATGCATAATGATTTGTTTTGGGGACATCCCTTAGTTACCCATTTTTTGGTGGTTGTAATTATTCAATGTTATCTTAGATTTATCTTCTAGTGTAAAAGATAACAGGATAACCTTTATTGAAGATTCCACATTGACTAAATATATACTTAAATTATAACATATGAGTGATTGCAAATCTCACCTTACAAAATGATTTTATAATATTAAGTTTAAAGTTTCTTTTCTAAGATGATATTAGAGTCGCTCTTAACGAGGGTTGTTAGGCTATTGTACTACTTACTACTAAACTATTATTGAACCAATATAAATTTTTGTTCCCATAGTTAGAATGTTGACTAAAGATATGATCAAATTATAGTATATAAGAGAGTGCAAATGGTTGGATCGAACGCTTACCAATTGTTGGGTCGAGCGTTTAGCACTAGGCCAAAAGGTGGTCTAGTGGGAAGCATTCAATCCAACAATTGGTATCAGGTCACAAGTTCAATTTCCAGTGGGATTCCTAGTGGACAATTGTTGTCAATGACATCAATTGTTGTTGGTGACATCAATTGTCCCGTAACGGATACCAAGTGACTCGAGTCACAATTGCTCGATCTAATACAAAGTCACCTTACAAGATGATTTTTTAGAAATGTTTTACATTTTCCGGACTAAAAAAAATTAAATCTCAATTAACTTCATTTAATTATTTTACAAGGAAGGTGCCAATACATAATTTTCTGTACTGTATCAATTTTTTTTTTTTGGCTTGTGTCGGTTTACCTTACTGAAATAATTTCCGTACAGCTCTGTGTATGGAACATTGATACATGGGAGAAAAGAACATGGATTGCACTACAACTGCCCGCAGGAAAGGCTCCTGTAGGTGATACTCGTGTGCAGTTCCATTTAGACCAAATTCGGTTGCTGGTAGCCCACAAGTCTCAGTTGGCAATATATGACGCCTCTAAGATGGATCGGATTCGGCAGGTAAAAATAATTTTTCTATCTGGGACTGATATTGCTTCTTGTTGCTGTCAAAACTTGACATTGAAATAACTTGCTGCAGTGGGTTCCTCAAGATGTTCTGGCTGCTCCCATATCATATGCTGCTTATTCCTGCAATAGTCAGTTAATATATGCTACATTTTGCGATGGAAACACTGGGGTTTTTGATGCCGACAGCTTGAGACTGAGATGTCGTATAGCACTATCCACATACTTTTCACCCGCGGCTTTAAGTGTGTAAGTTTCTTCCCAGTACATGAAACCCAATGAATTTTATATGACTCTTTACTGTTTGTTTTAAAACACTGAAATTTATTCAAGGATGTATTGTGAAGTCTTATTTTCATTTCGTGATCTCGTGATTTGCAAAATCCTTGCATTAAAAGTGAATTTGGGAATGATATTTTGTAATTCTTATTGCAGGAACCAATCTGTGTATCCTGTTGTTGTTGCGGCTCATCCAGCAGAACCCAATCAATTTGCCGTTGGATTGACAGATGGGTCCGTGAAAGTGATAGAGCCCAGTGAATCAGAAGGTAAATGGGGAAGCAGTCCACCTATAGATAATGGAATAGTGAACGGTAGGACGGCATCATCATCTACAACAAGCAACCACACACCGGATCAGGCACAAAGATAAGAACATTCATTGTACCATACCAGCATATTCTTTCCATCTGTAATTTGATCACCTTAGATTTTTAGATTTTTATCCCCCCATTTCTTCCTAATCAAGGTCTTCTCAGGGTCGATTTGGACAAAAAAATGGCAGATATATAGCAGCAGGCTCATGTCTTGTATACCTAAATTGATTCTAGTCAACTGGATTACATTATTTATACTGAATGTGAATCCTGCCCATTCTCCTCACATTTGTATGATATCTGTTAGTCATATAGATCGATTATGACATAATCTGACTTGACTTTTCAGACAGTTGTTATATGTGAGCGTGTGTGGTGAAATGATCCATCTGTCTTTATTTTCTTCTCTTAATCTTCTTCCTTCTCCACCAATGCACCCCTCCTATCCTTCTCCTTTCTCCATTGGCGACTTAGCATCTTTCGGCCCTGCCTCAGCCTTCCCACACCTCTTCTTTCTACCTACACATGACAGAAATTCAACTCCAACAAAACAATATTGAATTGCAGAAACACATTATTGTCTTATACTCGGCGAGTAATGTTTATTGGACAAGCTTCTTTTACCGATGAATCCCAACACTCATGACTCTAAAGCCATTTAGTACCTGTTTCGCACATTGTTGTAGGCCAATTTTTAAAAGCGTTTTGGCTCTGATACTCCTTACCATTCTACCACAACTTCAGGAATGAATGACATTCTTGCTGATCGTTTGAGTTATGGGTTTGGCAAGCATCAAGGCCGCATCTGACGTAGTGGGCCGAATATTCTGCCCATGGGCCTGTTCTTGAACATCCCGATGGGATAAAATTATGATCTAGATTAATCATAACCAACTAACCATATAGTAAAAGTGTGAGTGTAATTTTTGCGTGTGTCAAATTTGGTTTAATTTAATTGCAATAAAAATATAATAAATAAAAAATATATATATATATATATATATATATATATATATATATATATATATATATTAAAAATATTCTACCAATTATCTATTACATTTATTAATATAAAAGTATCGTAGTCAAAATTCACATGATATTAGTAAAAGAAATGAAACAACCTAAGATCACCTATGGTTGTAAGTACTTAAAGAAAATAAAATGCAATAATTTTTTTTATACATTTATTATATATTTGAATAAAGTTTGTAATCATTGATCTTCATATTTTTTTTGCTGTGGTGAGAATTTAAGTTCGAGTATGTAAGGGAAGGAATGCAAGTTTGATGAAGAGTTTTATGAGCAAGAGGAGTATTGTTCTTCTAAGATACCTAAAGCACATTGTTGGCTAGGGAATTCTGCTCAAAGCCACCTCTGACAATAATATTTATGCTTATGTTGATGCGTAATTAAGGATCAATAGTAGACATTCCACTACAAGCTTTTGAATTTTCTTGAAAAATTCTTTAATCTCCTAGAAAGCTAAGAGACAAAAGATGGACATAGACAATATTTTCCTTCCATCGGAAAGTTATTAATATGTTTAGTTAGTCTTGTTACTAAGTAGTTAGTTTGGTTATCAATTTAGTTAAATTTACTTATATTTTCTTCTTTACTGCTTTTATATTATAACTCGATGATATTACTTTGTACACAGATGTTCTTCTTCAATAAGGTTTGTTTTTTTTTCTTCTCTATTCTCTTTTTTCTTGCTATGATATCTTGTAATAGAAAATTAATTATAAATATTGTATACATACCTTTATATTTTAACAACATATGTACAGCGAAACATAATCTTTAATCATTCAAAGGTAGTATAACTAAATTTTTTAAGTGGACACCCTTAAATTTAATGCTTCATTAGACATAAAAGTAGTAATTACAAAAATTGCTTTGAGAGTATTTGTAGAGAAAAGTGTATAAATGGTGTAGTGGATAGGGATTTGACAGTTGTCGTCCAAGATTGTTTTAAAGAAAATGATTATGTTTATTTTGATTATTGAAGTTAATGCAGCAACACGTGTTCAACATATGAACCGTAACATTGCTTTAGCAAAGTGTTAAACATTTGAAGTGGTTGAAGAACAGCCAATAATTGGAACACCACTTATGGAAATGGGAGCACCTTAAAGGGGCAGGTTGTGCCCCATATAGTGGATTCATAACACTCATTAATTATTCACCAAAATATATCATCCATTTCAAATCACCAAATTTATTTTATATCTTATTTATTAGTTTATTTATGTTTAAATTTTGAAAAAAATAAGATTGTAAAAATAAGCAATAATTAATCATTATAATTTAAGTAGTATAAATCAATACCTTTAAAAAGGTAAAGATTTGTCTTTTATTTTTATTCCTTTCCTCCATTGCATTCTTTGAAAACTATATTTTAAAATAAAAAATCTTGAGTTTACAAAAGAAACGTGTGATTAGGTAGTATAAATAGATGACATTCTTGTATATCACTTACTTCTTGACCTAGAGATGAACCTTTCTACCTTCATTCTCCAAACTAAGATGAGAGTTCTTCAACTTTTTCTACTAACTAGTCTTTGTTTAGTAACCAATGTGTTAACCCTAAATTCTTGTTCGAATTGCGGAGACTTGGTTGTCCCATATCCTTTGAGCACAAACGAGAATTGTGGAGACACAAGGTACAAAGTTTATTGCAATGATGAACAATTAGAGTTTCTTTCTGCAACAGGAACTTACTATAAGATTCTTAGAATTGATCCGAGTGCTAACAAACTTGTGATTATGCCACCTCCTATTTTGAAGAACACTTGTTATTCTTCGGATCTCTTAATGGGAGGTTTGTTGCTTGATGAAAGCTTGCCTTTCAATATATCTACACAGAATACAGTGTTGTTGTTTAATTGCACTAACAATATCCTTCAATCTCCACTCAATTGTACTTCAAATAGTATTTGCAGACAGTATGAGAAAAAGGTGGAGGAAGGATTTGGTTGTATGAACACTCTTTGTTGTCATTATTTAAAGGATTCAGCTATGAATTCTCACAAAATCAGAGTCAGGATTGGAAGTTGCACAGCTTATACTTGTTTGGTAGGTTTCACACCCGATGATCCTCTTCAAACTTGGAATTATGGGATTGAGTTACAATGGTTGTCTCCTAATTGATTTAGATTATGTTTTTAGCTTCATGTGAGTACAATAACTTATTTCATGTAATGTTTTGTTTTGCTTAAGAGAAATCTGAATAATAATGTGACTTTATTGTCCTTATTTACAACTTATTACATTATATTTCTTAATTTTATTTTTAGTTTCAGATAACAAATTCAGTTATATATTTTTAGTTACTATATGTATAAACTTTTATTTCTTATTAAGTAGAATTTAACTATTTCTTTTATTATATTTATTACAATAGTAATATTGTAACATGATTTAATAATTAATCCATGTTAATCCATTGTGATATATAAAAAATACTCAAAACATTCAAAATTATACAAAAAATCGTTAAAGCTTCCAAATATAACAATTCAATGTGTTATAAAAAAGAAAAAAAAAACTGAGGACAACTAATAAATTCAAATAAAGGTGATGTAACACAACGTTTTTAGTTGCATAATAAAGAAATCTATTAGTCTTGACAATCTACTTTATGCATATATGTTGTTGCATTTTTATTCGCTAATTAAGACATGATATGCTTCTTCTTTTTTTTTAATATGTTGCATGAGAGAGATGGCCTCAATCCTGAATTAATTACAACAAATATAAATTCATGCTCAGATGATAATCAACTGAATTTCGTAAAATTTGTGATATGAAAATATTCGATTTTCATATATTAAGCCCTCATTTAATTTTAAGGTGGACGAAATTTTTTGTATGAGAAAAGTCGAGTACAAAAAATTTAAAATTCTTGTAATGATGTTTTTATATAAAAATATTATTGTGGTTATTAAAAACTATTATTACAGTAATTGCACGTGTAAATACACGTGTGGACCAGTAATTGTACTGTAGTAAGTTTGAACCGTTAACATATTATATTGACATTGATAATTCTAAACTAACGGGCAAAGAAAATTGAACCAAATTTAAAGGAAATAAGACTAACCTAAAATTTTAAAATAGTTTAATCCTTCAAGAGAAACATTAATTTTCAAAATAGAACAAATAAAAAGAGCGTATTAAAACTTGAAAATTAACCAACTTAGGTTCCTGAATATATACGTATTTTCATTCCTTCATATTCTTGAGTTGATGAATAATTTCTCACGTGTTCATATCAAATTGTTAAATTGTTCTGATAATGTGGCCACGTGACAGCTTCCTGAAAGAAAAAGTTACCCACGTGTATTTAGTTTTCACTAAAATCATGCGAACCATTCGAGCTTTTGAGTTCAATTTTTATCTATAACATAACATTAATATTTTACAAAACTAATTCACTTTTTTATACATGTAGAGTGAAAGCACTAAATTCATGGATTGCTTATCTAAATTAAAATATTTTAGAAACACTAAACACTAATGAAAAAGATGTATACATTTTAACTGGTTCTTTCATTTTCAATGTGATAAATATACTGGAGTGTTGGACTAATAATGTGTCTTGAAAAGTCCCACATCGTATAGGACAACTAAGGGATTGGGTGTTAGTGATTATATAATGGACTCTAAATTTATAATGTTCCTTATTCGAAGTAAAAAAAGATCTTTCAAGTTTGTGTATTTGACTCTTCTTATTTCTTATACTCTTATAATAAGAGTGTTGTGGGAGTTGGGTTAAATTATTGATGTATTCGAGATCAAAAGACATGGATGTATTATCTATATATTTTCTTGTGTTTATTTTATTTCTTTTTAATAAAGTTATTCTTAAAGTTTTCCGAAGTTTACAATGTAAATCATAATTCAATTAAGAAACATTCTCAACAATTTATACTTGTAGAATTAAATGATAAATAAAATTTAGGTTGGAAATATTTATGAATAACAAGATGAGTTATTTAGAATCTAGGAACAAAATCAACTTTAAGAGGATAAGGCTGATGTTATATATATA
>Ga0214543_1002030_pt1 | contig 39723 bp, 16 predicted proteins | sample CNSS2metaG_FD_160094 | JGI IMG/M metagenome (GOLD analysis project Ga0214543, IMG submission 160094) | Root nodule microbial communities from cowpea collected in UCLA plant growth center, Los Angeles, California, USA - CNSS2 | ecosystem: Host-associated > Plants > Roots > Nodule | place: USA...
AAACTCCTCTCAGTCCTAATCATCATTTCATTTTAACTGCCACAACTACTAGAAAACAATTAAAATTAAGTTAGTATTAAATAGAAACGGTTTCTGAAATAATATCATTTAATGTGATACAAAATCAATAAAAGCCAATAAATTTATTATTAATTGTAGTTTATAATTATTTAATAATATAAGATTTTATATATATTTTTTATAAAATTTACGTTATCATAACAACTCGGTTAAACTGACATTTTATAATTTAATAATAATTTCTCACAATTTATTGAGAAAAGAATTAAAGTCAAGGTAGTATTAAATAAAACGTGTTTCTGAAATAATATCATTTAATCTGATACAAACAATTAAATAAAAGTATTCAATAAATTTATCATTAGTTATAGTTTTTAATTATTTAATAATATAAGATTTTATGTTTTTCAAGCTAACGTAGCTAACATTTCATAGTTGAATAATAATTTTTCATCGCATGAAATAATTATTGAAAAGAAAGTCAAAATGAAACAAAATAAATTCATATTCAAGAAAATTAAAAACAACTCACTTATAACATAAACAAACTGAAAAAAAAAAAAGGAGTTGAGTTTAAATCTATTATAAAAAAAAATCTAGTCTGGAATAACATAAGAAAGAGGCTTAAATCGTTGAAATTTGTGTCTTTTATCAATCTACAAATTTACTTGCATAATAATTTTTTTCAAAAAAAAAAAATGTGAAATATAATATTTTATATTGTCAATAAGTTATGATTTTTAGTTAAAATATTTGTTTGATTAAGAAGAAGTAAGCTATAAGATAAAGAAGGTATACACAATTTATCAAACATTATAATTTTCAATGGAATTATCATTCACTAAGTTACACATGGTTGTTAATGCACTTAGTTAAAAATAATATATGTATAAAACAATATATGTATGATGATGAAGGAATTAGAATTGTTTAAAGTTTCTAAAAATGTGAGTTTGGATTTGATGAAGGGATATGATTACATCGCTTGCAACATATTAGTTATGACTAAATACTTTTTTTTTGGTATGTTTAATAAAAAAAATTGTATAAACTTAATTTGAGACGTGTCAAAGATTTGTTAGGTGTTGATCAAGTCGAAGTATTTCTTTTTTTTTGTTAAATTTGATGAGATGTTGAAGTTTAGATAAAGAGTATGCGTAAAATAACATCTCTATAAATTTTGTTATCTATTTGTTACGGAAAAAGTGAGACTTGATGTTGTATGAGTCATCTTAAAACATTAGACGAAGAACATTTATTTTGTATTAGTAAAATTGAAGATTTCCATGTAGAAAACACATTTGTTTATCAAAGAAGTAATAAGATTGTATGAAATAGTTGCTAGAACACATTTTCTCTAAGTCTCTATGGTTATAGAATAATCAAGATTCTATTGGGATATGTGAGGTTATATAATTAAGGAAAAAATAAGTTAAGGACTAAATTGGATCAAACAAACTTTTGTAAAGCAAAAATTTCTAGAAGTTAAAGTATTTTTTGAAATGTGGGAGGATTCACTAATGATAAATTCTTAATGGAAACTTACTTTTTAACAAATTTTTGTTGACAAACTTTTAACAATATATACTTGAGAGCGTTTCAATGGATGTAAGAAAAGTTTGATGTAATTTGTATAGAGAAAAAAAATTTTCTTGTGCTAAAAAGCTAACTTTGTCAAAAAAAAAAAATTCTAGTATAAGAGGTTCAAAATATGAAATGATTTTCATGATAAAAATCATTCATTTTTTTATAATAGATTTTCTTTTGCCTATTTTATCATAGATTTAGTGTTACCCCTTATAGTTTTCTTTCCTTTTTTATTTTTTAATAAAAATTGAACATAAGGACAGTAATGTCTAAAAAAATACATTTAAATTTATTTTAAAATAGTAAAACTGTTTGGAACTAACTTTTTCTATACTATTTTTATATTATACCTCAGCCAAGACGCATCGAATAAAGCTGAAACAAAACAATTTTTTTCGTAGGAATTGATTCTTTTTTTAAACAATTAGAAAAAAATCCGCAAAAAGAAAAATACAAAATGAATATTGCAATATTTCTTTTCTTCCTTTGCGTTTGGAAATTGTCTTATGAAGTGCGCGGAACAACCTTATTAAACGCGCCTTTGAGCGCGTGAGCATCAAATCAACATCCACCTCATTTTTCCCATATGTCTACTCAAATTCAAGGTTAGTCAAAATTATGATGAATACTCATGTTAATTATTTATTAATCAGCCCCAATCATCATTATTCTTCTCATCTTAAGATATAGATTCTTTTCTTGCATGGCCAATTCAAAAAACATTTGAGAAACAAAGGGTCAAAAGTAATAAAAAAATAGTTACCAAAATTTTAAATTTATATTTTTAAGCTTTTCCACCTTCGGTTACCTATATTATATACTCATATAATTTTTATTATTATACCAAGTTTCTTGACCTAACACCTTTTAGAGTTAATTAATATTTATATATTATCAGATTTGAAATTTAAAACCTCTCTCACAATATTTAAATATATATTTTTCTCTCAACCTCTCATATATTTTTTAATTAAGTAAAAGTTACAAATTATAAAACAGGTAACACCTCAAATATAATTAATTTTAATAATAATATTTTGATTGACTTCAAATCGAAACTATTTTCAATAATCTTTGACAAAGTTATTGATTACTTTTATTTGTACGTTGTGGTGTTTCTTTTCATTAATGTATTACAATTAATATAAAACACTTAATTAATTTTTTAGTTTTTTATTTCATTTAATTATAAATAAAATGTGTAACTAGAAATGAGATAATAAGAAAGAAGAAAGAGCGTGGAAGGAATAAGGAGACTGTTTCAAAGCCATCGCATGAATGCAGAATAAACAGTCACTTCTGTCAAAAACAATTGATTACGCCATTAGTGTCTGAAGGAACCTGTTAATAATTGAATTATCTATGGGTTTTTTAACAAAATATTTAATTTATTTTCTTTTTATTTTATTCATTCTTTCGTTCTTCACGTTTCTGAAATTGTACAGAGTGTAAATATAGTTTATCGATTTTTTAAAGTAGTATCGATGAAAGAGATTATGAGCATAACACCTACAAAAATTGAATAAAAATAAAATCTTCATATAATCAAATAGTCCGATCAAGAGAGATAAAAAATAAATATCCAGTTTTAATTTTTACATAAAATTTAGATATTTTACTAAATTTTCATTATTTTTTTATATATTAGATGTATACAAATTTAATATTTTTTAATTTAATTTTTATAATTGATTTTTTTTACTGTTATATTATCTTATTGTTTAATAATATATCATTTTAATATTTTAATAAGATAATAAATCAGTTGACACGTTTAAGGTGTCGTTTACTCTTAGAATCGACGTTTTATTCTGAAAATGTCCTCATCCATTGAAAGAGATATATAAATTATTATTAACTTTGGTCTTATAAAATTTGGACTACTTGGACATTAGTAAAGAAGGAATAATTTTATTTATTATATTATCAGTACTTTAATTTTTTTATATAATTTAGCTTTATCTTATTTATCTTTTTTCAGTTTGATTAATATTTTTTATTCTTTAAAGTCTTTTACTTAACTTTCTTATAAATGCGGTGACTTCATGGAATTTATGCTTATGTTTATTTACTTTTGAATTAATTATAATAATAAAAATTTTACGTTACAAAAAATTTTTTAATTAAAAATCAATTTTATAAAAAAAAATAGTCACTATAATGACTAATTTAAATATTAATTTACAAAACAAAAAATTATTAGTTATTAAAATAGTCAATATTATAAATAAAAAATTATAATTGATTACTAAATTGATTACTAATAATTAGAGACTAATTTATAAATTAATTTATTTTGGTAGCCAAAATTTAGATAGTTAATTTTTAGTGACCAATTTTCTTTGGTATTTAAAATCATGATAGTTAATTTTAAAAACTAATTTATGTACCAATAATAACTTTTTATTCATAATAGTGACTAATTTAATAACCAATAATTTTTAGTTTTGAAAATTGATATCTAAATTGGTCAGTATATAGTTACTAATAATTATTAGTCACTATTTAAAAGTTTTCTTGTAGTGTGACATTATAAATATAATTTTAAGCTTTATAGTAATAAATTAATATTGAAATTTATCATTTTTCATTAAATTTATAAAATCTTAAGGAAAAATTATTATCTGAAGTAAAAATTATATTATATTACTAAGTTAAATAAAAAATTACAATTGTACTTGTTTTATATTAAAATGTTTTATTTATATGTTCACCCAAAAACACAAACATGATTAAAATCCAATCTCTAAAAATGTATTTAGGAAGTAAAATGAGATGTCTATGATTAAGCCATGAGAATTGAGCTAAGAGAGATGTGTTATGTGATATATAGACATTTGATTATTGATATAAATTGTTGGTTTTGAGCTCATGATGTTAATTGTTACGTGTATTATGTTTTGAATTTTCACTAGTTTAACTTTTGTTTTGTATAATGTTGTGGTTTTCGACCTATAATAATAATATGTTATACACGAGTAAAGGAACATGCACATGACAGTGGTGAGCAATAATAATACTGCAAAGATTTGAAATATTAAAATAGATGGTATATATATATATATATATATATATATATATATATATATATATATATATATATATATATATTAATTCCTGTTATTAGAATTATGTTATTAGTATTATGTGATGATATAATTAATTTAATAATATCTGTAATCAGGATCTTTACAATAAAAAATACAAAATAAAAATTATAAATTGAACCTAAGAAAAAGTCTAAAATTTGCTGTCATTATCTTTGTATTATGTTATACGAATAATATATATTTATTTAGCTATACATACGATTTTAGGTATCTTTTAAGGTAAGAATTAACAGTTTTTTATATCAGTTGTTAAATATTTACTTATGTATTAACATTTTGCACATATTTACTGGTGTATCTGTCAGAATAGGTCATAACATGCGAGTCAACTTAGTCTATTACAGGTTCGAGTCAGATTGGATTAAAAAAAATAAAAAATTTCAATACAGGCCAAAATTGGACCCGACTCACTAAGAACCCGACTCACGCATGTTGAACACGTGCTCACCAACCTACCCATAAATTTTAAATTTTAAATTATATTATAAAAATAAAAATCTTAAATGCTCTTCTCTCTCTAATTCTCTCTCTAAACTAGTGTAATTGATCCATTTTTGACAAAATAAATTATATAACTTTATATAGATATTTAGAACAAATACTAAAAGTATATAAAATAAAAATTCAAAAAGTAAACACTAGAATCAAAGTTATCAACTTAATACCACTTTTTTTTTTCTTTTAGTACATTTTCTTTTAGTTAAAAGTAATCTCAGTGAAACTATGAACTTGTAATATGCTTTAACTTTATTTAGATTTTAATCAAAATTATAACTTAGTTTTTTTTAGAATTGAAGAAAAAATTATTATTTTTTAATTAAGTGAGTCAATCCGTTTAATCCACCAACCTGTGGTAATTTTTTAAGCTTGCTAATAAGTGAGCCGGATTGGATTGACTCACTAAATGACCAACTCGTGGTGGGTCGAACCGGGTGATGATCCATTTTGACAACTCTATTTACTGTGCAAAAGGATTAGGAAGAGATGAATAAGATGTCTTTCATGTGTTCCGTGTTCCTTTCATGATGATGGAGAAGGGGGATGACGAGAGAGGATTAACAACATTCCTATGAAATATCATCCTGCTATATATGGTGAGATTAAAGGATAATGTAGGAAAAATTACTAAATTATTCTCGTTACTATTAAAAAAACATAAAATCTCCATGTAAATAAATTTTTTCCTATCTAAACATTTAATATGTAAATGTTAAATTTATTTTTATACCAAATATATTGTATTATTCATTTTTCTATAAATATTTTTTTTACAATTTTGATCATTCAATAAAAATTATAAAAGTAATTTTAAATCATTCATATATAATTTTATATTATTTTTAATATCAGGGATATTTTGGTAATATAACTTTTTTTATCTATTAAAAGTTTTTTTTAATATATCACATCAATGATTGAGACACAAACTTCACTCTTTAATCCACTCTATATCACCTTCAAATATTTAAAAGAAACAACATCAACTTCACTCTCGAATCCTTTTCATCTCTTCATCTCTTCATCTCCCTCTCCTCCAAATCAAATCAATCTATAAAAAATAACATAACCTAAAAACTACTCTTAAATAGTCTAAAATAACATTATAGATCTTCAAATATAACATAAAGAAAAGAAAATTAAAACGGTAACAACCAAAAAATAGAGTAATTTTATCTCTAGTACATACATTATAGACATTAAATAAAACTGGTCAAGCAAGCAAAATACATGCCTAAATATATACATAGTGTAATTACAGCCTTTTAGTTAAAGTTTCTCTAGTTTTTGAATAACTAAATACCAAAAAGAATAACTATTAGTATACAAAATGAGTTCAACAATATCTAAGTAGGAATTTATTTAGCGTACCAACTATTGTAATCTTTTAAATAGTTCAATAAAAATTACACACAAAAAAGTAGAGACAAGATCATCATAATGGTGAAACTAAGTATGCATGTGTGTTACCCACAATAAACACAGTACTACTTAAAATAAAGCTCTCAAAAAATCATCAAAACTAGAGGCGATGATGGCGGCGTCTCTTCGACATCTTTTGAGCTTCAAAACTTTATTCATTCTTTAAGTTCTTCTTTTTCTGTAATCATCTAGATTTTGTTTCTTTGCTATTCTCAACATCATCAACACTTACTTTAGAATATTGAAGTTTTAAAACTAAGTGTTCCAAACACAGTTTCATTTTTTTAAGTCTTGATGTCCTCACCAATGTGTCAATGCCTTGGAATTGGGTCACTCTTGAAGACGCTTTAAAATTTGTGTTTCTTCCAACTGAGACAACCTTTTTTCACTACCAATTGTGAAATTATGTTTTCTATAAACGATTTTTTAAAATATTAGCCTTCCAACAACATGCAACTGTAGTAACCCTTTAGAGATTCGAGCTAAACTTTAAAGGAAAAGAAAATTTGGATTTCTAAATTTAGTATAACTTTTATTTTTGTTACTATTTTTGGATGGCGAAATTTGAAAATAAATTAGATTGGTCAATCTATAATATATAATCCAAAAACGATGATGAATGCGTGGTCTAGAAAAACGTATTATTGATTGTATCATCTGCAATATATTTCTAAATTTTACAATTTGAAAATATTTAAGATTATACATTTATAATAAGTTTATACTTTTGAATTTTAAATTACACAGTAGAATGAATTTCTAGATTATATAATTCAATTTTTTTTTTTTGCATGGAAAATTTCAACTTTTTTCACAAATTTAAAGATGCAAGAAGAAAATATGAGATATGAGAGTGCTGGAAAAAAAAATCATTAAAAACTGTCAAAAACTACTTCAGGCACCGCCAAATCAGATTAATATAAGATGAAGAAGCATCGAAACATAGGTAGACCATGTTCATGAAAAACAACTAATTAACTGAAAGAATCCTACTACACGAAAATTGTAGATGAGAAACTCATTTAAAATTGTTATAATTTAGAGAAGAGGGGTGATGTCACGATAAGCTTTGTGCGATGTGAGAATAGCTTACTTATAATTCTCACAAACTAATAAACTACATTAAACAAACCTTTCTTTGATTAGCCAAAAGAGTATATAAAATAATCTTATTAATTTTTTTATATTATGCACATCATGTTGATGAAAAGAACAGTTATCCTTTATGAGATAATTAAATATCTTAAATACAAACTATTATCTTATAACTAGTTATTATATTTATTGCCTATATTATAATCAAAAGATAAAATCATCCTAAATAAGGACGTAAAAGATAGTCAATAGTGGTAATGACTTTAAAAAACGATTCTGGATTATTTTATTAGAAAAGGTCACCTTGTAAACAAAATGTTCTATTAATTGAATTTCATTTTATAAGAATTATTATTTCTAAATTCTTTTTCTATCTTTTTTCTAAATATCTGACTCTATTCTTTATCTATTTGAAGATCGGTGTATATTATAGGACTCTTGGCGTCGAGATCTACAATCCTACCCGATTAGAATCTTAACATAGTAAGTTCATATTTGCCCTTCTAGTGGATAGTCTGATTTGGATAGAGGATAAAAACACTGATTAAAGCCAAGGACACCATCTGATATGTAGATTTATGTGTCTGATTTATGCAGAGTTGTTGGGTGATCCAAACTCCCACTAAGCGAACCTTAAAAATAAAATTACAAAGATAATAAAGACTTTTCATTCCTTGGGTGACTTAGAGCTCCCTGAGCGAACTTGATTTAAAACAAGCTCCAAGGGCTTGAGTCGGTGGACGAGTGAATGAGTAGCTGAGCGAGCCTAGTTCGCTTGACAACTTTGAATACTATTAGTTTCAGGGTTTATGTCGTTGGACGAGTCATTTGTTCCCTAAGTAAGTATTCCTCCAGGGGTGTGTCACTAAGCAAAAAGAAAACTTGATGAGTGTGTCTGTAATGGTTAAAGTGATATGTGCTAATATGAAATATGGGGTTTAAATTATTAGTATGTTATTTATTGAATATAGTATGTTTTAAAATGTTGAAATACGATGAATATATGGATGGATGATGACTTTTGTAGTAATATTTAATGTTGGATTGCATACATGGTGAGGTTTTTGTATAATATTGTTAATTGTTTAACTTATATGAGATATGTGATACATATAAGGAAATAACGAGGAGTATCGTGGTTATGAAATGGGTATTATTTTAAGTGGTTGATAATATATTAAAAACTATGAAATGGTTTGGATAGATATGTGGTGTGCATGGTATGGATATGGCATTTCCTATGGAGGGATGCCATATTGGTAAGTTTAGTATTATGCATTGAGTAGTAGTCCACATATGAAGTTATCCTACTAAATTCACAAACTCATACAAAATGAGGTTTGTGTGGTGAAAGTTAAAGGAGGTTCCTATTACAGAATTTAGGGTACTTTTGATGATACTATAAGTGAATTAAATCTCTCATGAGGGATTGAGACCTAATAAATTTGGGTCGATTGTGATAATTTCTGTCATGATGTCATGGTAGGTGCATGATTTCGAGTACTTAATACATATTCCAAAAATTGAGTCCACAATAGGTCATGTTAGAAATATAGATGTGATGAATTGTCAAATGCATGACTCATGACTATGTTTATATAAGATGGTTTTATAATTTGAGATTGTAAAATACTATTAACTTATCCTATCTTCTGTGTTAATTTGTGGTTTATATGCATGACTCATGACTATGTTTATATAAGATGGTTTTATAATTTGAGATTGTAAAATACTATTAATTTATCATATCTTCTGTGTTAATTTGTGGTTTATCTACATGTGATGATATATATTAAATGTTTATGTGATGGTTTATTACTTAATACCTAATTTATAATAATTCATTTAGTAGTGTAAATATACTAAATTAGAATGTTACATCTTATCTAATATATTACGACATTTAAAATCATAAACATTTATATAATATGTTCACAACAAAGATTAATTTTAATTCACTATCAATATTCATATTTACTCTTCGTTATTTTCTTTTAATCACTTTGTGATTTGAACATCGAAGCTTAATTCTTATGTCCACTTCCATGCAATGTCATACTCAATCAATCGAGACCTTTCCTCACACTTAAAATGGTTTAAGAACGTCTCCCAGAAAAAAAAAAAAAAAAAAAAAAAAAATAAAATTTAAAAAAAAATAAAAATTTTTTTTTAAAAAAAAATACACAAAAAAAAAAAAAAAAAAGCCCAAAAGCCTTAAATTTTCATAGAGAATACACTTTTTTTTTCAAATAAATTGCAAGGTCAAACTTACGAGAGGTCCTAATGTAATAAAAATTTAATAAATAAGAATTTAGTCGAATCATTTATCTAAACATGCCCTATGACGATAACATAATCCCTTTCATTACAAGATAACTGAGTTTCTTTATTCAGAAGTTGAGTAGCTCCATAGCTCCAACCAATACTAATGGCATAAGTGTTATCTCTAGATAATATTACATATAGATGACTCATCCAGTCTTTCTTGATATAAAAAGTGCACTTACGATAGCAGATTAACCAGCATTACAAGTTGTGTAATTAAGTATAAATAAATGGAATATAACAGGGTGTGGTGCATCAGTTCTCTTCTCTTTTCTTAAGATCAGCTTCAAAGTCATCAAACTAAATTCATAACCATTAATTTGTACTATAGAGTACACATTCATTTTTATCAATGATGAATGAAAAATACGGCACAAGCATACTCCTGAGTCCAAAAGACTGAGATGCCTTTTGAAAATCCTCAATTAAAAAGCACGAATCTCTTCCTGAGAACTAATGTGGAGAATCGGTTGTTACCACTATAGCACAATAGGCCATGGCACAAAAATAAACAATGAAAGCATCATCATTCCTTTCCTGTAAATTTTGATGGGTAATTATATTTACAAAACTCCCCATTGTATAGTTGGAAAAATAGTTCACAATTCCAAACAAGAACCAAATTCTTGAAAAATAAGGGTATATCTACGGGAAAGTAGCTCACAATCACATGTAAAAGATGGCCAATGACATGTGTCAACTGGAAACTCTAGGTTGCTTGCATCCATGCTCTGGTAAAAGATTATCAGATGCTGCTCTTTTTGGTTTCAACTGAAAAAGACGAAAGATCATTGACATCTATTAGATCCATGTGGGCTGATGAATGGAGGTTAGGAATGTGTACAAGCATGTGCAGACCTAACTGTACCAAAACATATTGGATTTAACTTTTAAGAGTCACTAACCTTCTCCTCAGCATGCTGATAGATATGTCTCAGGAGGATATTTTTGGCCTCAGTGCTTATCACTGTCAGAACAAATTTCAGAAACAGGTTAGCAAACCCTCAGTTACCAAACATCAGTAGTAATTCTACCCAAATAAAAGAGACAGAAAATGAGGGGTGTACATCTGTCAAAAAAAGAAAAAATAAAAACCTGCAACCAATGTTTTTCACGTTTCTTGCCTTTCTATATAAGCAAAACTTTTTGTATGTGGCAAACAGAGAAAACAAGATTAAAGTAATGGGTTTAAAGCATATAGTTTGGATCCTCCTCCAAAATCATGATTAAAGGAAAATACATTTTTCAAACAGCTTATTGATCAGATAAAAAGAGAGCAAAGCATTGCACCAGAAGTAGAAAAAGTTGTAGTGACTACCTTGATCAGGTGGTGGAAGGGTCCTGCTGTGAGTAGGATGGTAAGTGGCCGGTGCTATTTTCTGCATGAAAATAGAAGTTTCCTCTTCAGAGAGCAAATGAAAATATATGATTAGGTGATCCATAGTACACTTCAGAAAAAAATAGAGTAACGAGGTGCAAAACAGGCATGTTTAGTTTTCAGCTGAGAGATCCCCAACGTTCATTCAAAAAGTAAAACTGAGAAAATTGTTGCTTGATTTTCAGTTGGTACCATTGCAAACTGAGTTTTGCCTCTAGTTTGAAATGTAAGATAGAGTCGTTTTACAAACTAAGTTCGTTCAGTCTGTAACATAAGGTTCATTCAAACTTAAGTTGCAAACTTCAGTCGAAGTATGCACAAAGAAGCTGTTGGCCCTAAAACTGTTTGGTTTATCCATGGCTTGGTTAGAAAAAGGAAATGAATAGTGGAATCATAGTTTTATGCTTCAGCATAGGTATCAAATGAATCTAATGGTCTCCTTCATTTTTAATAGATAAATTTCATGAGTAATACTTATTTGTTTGTAATTTTGTGGATTAGCGATTCTAATAATCTATGAAACGGATAAGGACAACTACATTCAGCAAAACGTATTGTGAAACAACTAAATTTGTCTCAGGCTAATGGAAACTAATATATGGCTGAAAGCTGAAAAGATATTTCTTATAATATAAAGGACAAATTACGTATAAAACTAGCCTTTCCAACTATTTTGAAAAAAGTAAAGCAGTGCTACAATATTGAACAAGAAAACCAAATTTAACAGTATTATGTTTAGAGTGAAAAAGAACAAGAAAAAAAAAAGGAAACAGAAAATCATTCCAGGCTTGAAAAGTTTAAAACTTCGAAATTGATAAGAGCTTCAACCTGAGGTGAACGACAAATTGCACAATGCCATCCTATTATGAATTAGTAATAATAATCAGAATATCAAGAAATACTCTGTCACTTGTGATAAAAAGGAACAAACGAAAAAATGTGATGATTGCAAACACATGCTCTTCTACACTACAACTTCTCTACCATATACCAACTTAAAACTTTAACGAACAATCTTAAAATGAAAATATAGGATTCAAATAAGCAAGTATGTCAACTAGAAGAAAGTCTTATCTTGATGGCTAATAACCAAAGTTTTTCCTCAAGAGACAAGTAGGTTGAGAATAAAAAACAATGCAATTCTCTCTTCCCTGAACATCCAACCAAATAAATGCCTATAGATGAGACAGTAGCACACCAAAAACTCAGAATCACAATCAGATTTCTCAGCAAGTGATAAAGCATACATTTGCATGATTGAATGGTCATTACAAGGATTATCAATTTCTTAGACTACACAACTTACAGAAGAACTTGAAGGATCGGAAGGTCGAAGCTGACTGAAGTTGTGAGGGTCATAGGATGGCCAATTACCCAGTACAGACTCCATAGAGTGATGGATGCTGCTACAAATTTCAGAGAGATTAAGGCGTGAAAAAAGAGGAAATAGATGAGGAAGCCAATGACACACACAACACAAATTCCGACTCAAGAAACAGCTGTTGTGGACTGAACTGCACATCACATTTGTGCACTCATTGCATAGGACACCACACCACCTGCTCTAACTCTAAACCCAATTATTCATTCCCACTTGCACGGGATTATATTTGTGCCTGGTAAACTGCAATTTGCGAAAAAGGGGTAAGTGAATTCCAATTAAAGAAAAAGGAGAAAAATCCCTAAAATCATCATCCCAGTGCATAAAGAATAAAATTCACCAAAACTCTGAACTATCAGATTATCAATCAATACAGATTTTTAGGCTCACTAATGAACTCATCAAAATGAAAACACACACATACAAGAACATTGAAAGCCAAAAATTGAAGATCCAGTATTGTTTGAATGAAGCAGATATTGGAAAACAATAACAGGATAAGAAGTGAAAGCGTTAGAAATAATCTGAGTCCAAAGACAGTAGAAAAAATTGGTGAGTGTCTCAACATTACATTACCCTGTGAAATTCTGAGTAGGGATTTCAGATCTATGGGGAATGTGGTAAAGTTATGTTATGGTAGAGAAGTGAAAGAAAAGGGCAAGGTTGGAAAAATGAAAAGCTGAAAATTGCAGCCACCATTAAAGACTGATCATTAATTGAAGTAACTCATGAGTTCCTTCCTCCTATAAACCACTCATACCTAATTTTATTCGACAGATTTTTTAAATAACTTCACACAATAAATTATTTTATGATTCTGTATTTAAATTTGATTATGATATATAATAATATTTATTAATATAAATTAATTCATTTTTTATAAAAAGATTAATTAAATGCTATTGGTGAAAAAATTAATTAATTTAACAGTTGGTGTTACATGATAATATTTTAATTTAAAAATAATATTTCACTGGAAATTGAATAGTATTGGAAAATACATTTTATTCCATAAAATAGTTTTTCTCCAAGACAAATTTTTACCGTTCTTTAATGTTTGATATTATTCATCCTTAGTGATTTCATTTTGTTGAGATTCGTGAAAGGCACATATGGCATAATACTAGGTATGGATCACGGGTTCAAATCTGATTGATTTCAAAAAATTATTTTTTTTATAATTGAATTGAACTAGATTTATTTAATTTATTGATATTTTTATATATATATTTTTTAATTATTTAATATTTTTAATTATATAGATTTATAATTATATATTTTAAATATTAAAAGGTTATTCAATAACATTTGAATAATTTGAATGTTTGATTTATTTGTATATCAAGTTACATAAATTGATACTTTAATATGTGATTATCATCTTTATAACAATATTTCAAAAATAAACACTTTGATTATACTATTATAAAAAATAATTTTAGTCAATTTACTCTCCGTTAATACAATAAATTATTAAAGAAAAACATTCATAAATAAATTAATCAATTAATTCACCGATTCTAAAGAATTGAATTAAGTTATAAATTTTTTGACTCACAAATACATAAATAAATAAATCAAATTGAAACCGATTTATTATTAACTCAATTCGTGATTAACTAACCTGTAAAATCCAGGTCGACTTGGTTTGAAAAATAAAAACTGGCGGGCAATGAAATTAGTTATTGGTATAATAGATAGATATTGGGTTAATGAGAAAGATGTTTGAAAATTTTCACTGGTAAGAGATGATAGGATCAATAATAAACTGATAACACCAATAATTAAATGGATTGAGATTTGTAAGAAGACAAAAAAAATTATGACGTAGAGAAGATTTTAGATTTCTTTTATATTCCTACATGAATTATATTTTGAATTTCCTTATTTAACTACGCTTAAGGTTAGCTAATTCTTTTCTAAATTACTGACAAACAAGAACTCAATTTTTCTCAATTAATCAAATATGCAAAGTCTTATCTCCTAGAAGCATGCTCCGTAGAAGAAACAAAGTGTTTATATAAAAGGAAAACAATGAAACTAACTCATAAAATTTTAATTAGATAAAAACAAATTTTGATTCTTTTACTTAATTCTTTGAATCTTCAAAATATCTATAGATATTAATTTTGATATTATAAAATACATTAAAAACATTTTTAATTAAAGAACATCAATACATTATAAAAATAGACAATACAATAAACTCAAAGGAAAATCTAAACTTATTAAAAACAAACCAAACTCAGTAAATTCCTAAATTCCTAATCGTCAAGCTTGAATAAGAAAATGATATAAGAGCATCTTGTAATCTTAGGTTATAATAATAAAATAGTTAAATTTTCTATTTTATAATCCTAAAACATAACTTAGAAATTATTATTCATTATTTACATATTTTAAAATGTTCTCATATTATATTTATAAAAACAGGTTTTACTTTTATTACTTAGTGCTCTAGTCCAGATAAAAATATATTTATTTCGTTTGGAATATATAAAATAATCTCATTCCTAATAACATGACAATGATTTTACTGGTTACATACTTTTTTAGACTACATAAAATTAAAAACAAGGTTTTCTTTCTCAAATAGTTTGAAGATGTATCAAACATTTATTTGATACGACATTTTAAATTCATAGTTTGTAATAAATGAGTCATTGACAAAAATAATAAACAAAATTAAATGATAAACTAAAATTACAGTTTAATCTATATTAACTAGTACATAAAAAATCAATAACATTTTTTATTATATTATATCACATAAGAAAGGGCATCTATAAATTATTTTCTCAATTTTAACCATGTATATACTCTTTCTCCCAAATTTTATTTCATTTCCAGTTTTTTTTTATTTAGTTTTCTTTGTGTTTTTCATTCACATCCTTTTTAGAGATATTCTTAGAATATTACACTTTACTCTTGCTTATATTTAGGTTTAGGTGACGTGTTTGAAAATTCTGGCTCAAATTCTTCAATAGAAAAAAAAAATAACAATTAATTATCAACAAAAAATCCCCAAAATACTTTGATGCATTGGCCTTTGCCCAACAAAAAAATAATGGACCGATTTTCAAACATTGATTGTCATGAGGGCTTCGGTCATTTCTTCCTACATCCTTTTTTTCTCTATGCACCCCCATAAATTGTTATATTCCAATTTTATCATTTATTAAATAGTTAAATATGTTTTTATCCCTTAACTTTCAGTGAATTTTGAAATTAGTCTATTTTGAAACTTTGTACCAATTTAGTCCTTCATATTTCGAAATACGTAGATTTATTCTTGTTAATCAAATTTTGTTAAGTTTATTTAACATTTCAAACGCGTTTCATAATAATATTTGACTTAACATTAAAGCAAAAATGTGTCCTATAGTATAAACAACTCAAATGCAATCCTGAAATGCGTACGAAACATCAAATAAACCTAACAAAATTTGATTAAAAAGACTAAATCCACGTATTTCGAAAGATGAAAGACTAAATTGGTTTAGAGTTTCAAAATAGATTAATTCCAAAATTCACTGAAAGTTAAGAGACAAAAACACATTTAACCCTTTATTAAAAACTATAAAATATTAATTTCACATCCCATTCTTCCTTCCTTGGATTTTCTTAGACCTTCGTATGTAGGGTAAGTAGTATTTGGGGCTTTAATTGTAAGCATGCATTTCAGATCGAGCAATTTGGATACACTTCTGAATTCAGTGAGATATTATGGATTGGACATTTCGAAACATAGTATATTTTTCATAATATACAATTTGAAATGTTTTACTAGATTTGAAAGTATATTTTGGATTGCTCAATCCCAAAAATTATCTTTCAATGTTAATTTGATGTATCTTTTGTTCTTTCACTCCCTTTCACTGTTTGTGTGATACTGCATGCATACAAATGAGAAGATTCCCTTAGCAGAAATCACAAGGTGCCAACATTCCACATTCTCATACATAGTTTGCAAAGTCTCCTCCCCCTTCCTTAGCATCTTGCACCTTGACTCTCATCATGTATCGAGTGAGGCCAATGCAAGAGTTTCTTAGACCAATGGATAATGAACACCCACCATTGAACCTTCACTTCATTCATTTCCTAACATCAGGCCATCACATCCCTCTCTACACCATAGCCACACTATTCGTCGCACGTGGCCACTGCGTCATTGTCATCACTACCCCTTCCTACACTAAAATCCTTCACAAATCCAGCCGCTCCCTCCTCACCATGGAGTTTGTAAGATCAAACCCCGCACTTGTTTTCAACGAATGCCCCTTCGATGTCCCCAATTTTACCCACCACATCACCTTATGTTGGAGACCACCCAAGAGGGTCACTACCACCATCTCCTCCTTCCTCCACTACTACAGGAACACCACCCAGAGGCCTACATCATGAGCACTGAGAAAGAGGTGCAGAACGACATCGTGATGGAATTGAAAAAGAGCACGAAAAGAAAGGGCGAGGTGGCGCTAAAGGTTAAGATGGAGACGAAAGTCGAAGCCCAGGTCGATCATCATATTTATGGTGCGACTGTCATGTATCGTCGAGTGTCTCCTTAGTGACAAAACCACAACCATAATCTTTACCGCTTGTAACAAACAAGGGGCAATTTTTACAATAAATTATGAATATGGACAAAATTCTAAAATATTAATAGTTTTAGGTGAGTCGTGTAGGGGGTGACGATTTTACTTGTGTGTTGTTTTATTTGGAAATTATTATTAATATATTCTTTTACAATACAAATCTTATAATCAATAACCATTTATAATTTGTGATGTTAAAATAACTTTATATAACTTAATTACCAATATATGTACATTCAAATGGTAAAATATGATAATTGGAATTACATTTTTTAAGGTACACACTAAATGTTGTATACTTATAAAAGAAATGTAAATGGAATAACAGGTCCCCCTGAAATCGTCCCCATTTTGATGACTTTTGAACTAAAGTCGTCCAATTCCCCCTAGATGACTTCCAATTCCAAAACCATCAAATTGAAAGTCGTCTACCCCTATAACGACTTCTATATTGAAGTAGTTCCCTCCCAAAATGACTTCTAACGTAAGCAAAAGTATTTTAGAAACTCGTTTTGATGGGTGCACGACTTCTTCATTTAAATTTGTCACACCCTTGCACGACTTACCTATACCTTGTCATTTTCTTAAATTATGCAATTTTACGTAATTTGTTGGGAAAATTGTACCTTCACGGTAAAAAAACCAAGGTACAATCATGTTTGCATTTGTAAAAAGATGTTTGGTTTTTGTGTCCTTTGTTAACCATTGCGTTATGTGGTGATGTCTTCGACTTTGACTTTACCTCTAGTGACTAACACCATTTGCATTTGGGACATTTGCCAGTTTGGGTCTACCATGATCCTCCCCGCTCGCGATAATAATGTCCTTGCCTGCGACAGGAACAAGTACAAAGAATGTGCCATCGCCACCACATTTATGGACAAGAGTCTAAAGGTCTGGGATGTCAAGGACTATAGGGTTCCAATAAGTGTGCTCAATGGCCACGAGTATGTTGTGAGGAAAGTGTAGTTCTCACCACACGTGTAAAATTTGAAGGTGAAGTTTAATAATATTATTGGATCTTTGCTTATGAAAAACATGTTGAATGTATTACACTCAAGCGATAGAGGACTGTCCCTGGATTCCATTCAAGAAGAACTTGAAGATGAACCTATACAATTCAAAAGACATATGAGAAGGACAAGGAGCAAGAGATTGGAAGAACAAATCTATTCAAGGCTTCTGATTCTACAAGGAATTGAAAATTCAAAGGATACGGAGATCATGGCTTATAGCACATTTGAAGGATAGTTTTTAGGAAAATTAATTTATGTTTTTGGACTATTGGGCTTTCTTTTAGAAATTAGTTATGTTTTTATGTTTTTAGCTTTTGAGCTTTCTTTTAGAAATTAGTTTATGCTTTTACGTTTTCGAGTTCAGGTCTTGTAAGGTTTTCAAGCTTTCTTAAACTTACCAAACACTGATGTAGACACTTTTGAGTCATATTATATGCATTTGCATTATTTGAGAGATGACTTTCTTGGTTCTTAGATTAGAACATTGATTTTTATAAAAGATTAACATCTTTGTGACAAATCTTCATTTGATTTATCAATATGCTACATTGTGACGTCCTCCATCCCTCTCTTATTCTGTGTTCTTTTCTGATTAAATATATTTTTGGTCCTTAATTTTTAGTGAATTTTGAAATTAGTTCATTTTGAAATTTTGTACTAATTTAGTCATTCATCTTCCAAAAGATGTGAATTTAGTCCTTTTAATCAATTTTTGTTAAGTTTATTTAACATTTCAAACACTGTTTATAATAGTATTTGACTTAACATTAAAGCAAAAATGTGTCAAACAATATAAATAACTCAAATACAATCCCGAAATGCGCTTGAAACGTCAAATAAACTTAACAAAATTTGATTAAAATGACTAAATCCACGTATTTCGAGAGATGAAGAACTAAATGAGTTCAAAGTTTCAAAATGAACTAATTTCAAAATTCACTGAAAGTTGAGAGACAAAAAAATATTTAACCCAAGAAAAAATTATTAAAGCAAATAATAAGTCATTTTTTAAGTATATTAATATATTTTTGCAAACATTGAAATAAAACATACTTAAAGTAAATAAAGTGAAAATATTATAAAATCATTATATTTAAAGGAAAGTAGATATAAAATCTTAAAAGTAAAATACGATAATAACCCTCCTAGAAAATAAATTAAAACTTCGTATTTGACTTACATTAATAAAGTTATTAAATATTAGTAGTATGAAAAGAAAAACTCATGTTATTAGATATTTTAAGAAAGATATTTAATTCACCTTATTAAATACTACATCGGTTTGAGCAACTGCCTTTAAAGATGGTTACAGAAATATACAGGAAATAATAAAATGACGCTTGTAATAAATGTTTTGACGACGTCATTAATTAATTAACAACTAATTATACTATTTAATAAAGCTTACGCAAGCTATAGGTACTAATTAATTACACTATTTAACTTAATCCAATATGTGGAAAAGAGAGAGAAAGATCCAACTCAGCACGAAAACCACATGACTTTCCTAAACCGCTCTTCTTCAACAACATAACGACATAAATGCTCAATTTATTAAATTTTTTTTCTCTTTCTTTAAATTTCTGCAAACTCTCTCTTCTGCTGATGCACTTCTTCTTCTCAAACCTCAAAACCCAAAACCCTAGCGAGACATAGCCATGTCTGACGTATTCTGCACCGACTGCAAGAAGCACACGGAGGTTGTCTTCGACCACTCGGCGGGGGACACCGTCTGCTCCGAGTGCGGTCTCGTCTTGGAGTCTCACTCCATCGACGAAACCTCCGAGTGGCGAACCTTCGCCAACGAGTCCGGCGACAACGACCCCGTGCGTGTTGGCGGTCCCACCAACCCGCTTCTCACTGACGGCGGCCTCTCCACCGTCATCGCCAGGCCGAACGGCGCCTCCGGCGAGTTTCTCTCCTCCTCGCTCGGCCGCTGGCAGAACCGCGGCTCCAACCCCGACCGCGGACTCATCGTCGCCTTCAAAAGCATAGCCACCATGTCCGATAGGTCACGCACTACGCATTATTTATTTATTTGTTTAAATTAGTTGAGAATGGTTTTTTTGTCGTATTTGCTGACGTGGCTGGCGGTGGAATTTCAGGTTGGGACTTGTTGCAACTATCAAGGTATTACTCGTTTTTGTTTTTGATAACTTTTTTAAGTAGCTATAAACCGTCACCTTTTTTAAACCTTGATCAAGAATGTGTTTGAATGAAGATTTTAACAATGTCTGAATTTAGAATGTAAAGTAATTCGGTTGAAAGGAGTCAGCCCAAAATTTTGCTGGATTGTGAAGCAACTTGTTTGGATTTCTTGTTGTGGTGGTGCCATGGCGGGCAATCAGAAATCATCCACCAAGCCATTCTGCAATGGCGGGCCGTGGGGCCGCCATTGAACAAGGTTCTTGGTAGTGCCATTCATATCCATTGGAGTAATGGAGCACTTCACTAATTTTTGGAATTCGCTGGTGCGATGCACTGGCATTTCCATTTAACGGAACGGGACTCAAGGTCACAACCGTCTTAAAATTTTTGGAAACTTTTTAAGCATGAAAATTGGACCCTCTATCCGTTAAAAATAACAGCACAATTTTAATATTTGAAAGTATTACTATAATATAATTTTATTTTCACAAAATAAAGCAAAAGTTGTGAACTTCTACAATTTGGAAGCCCTTTGCATCTCTCTGGCCAGAATCTCTTGAAAGGCCCCACCTGCATTGGAGACAAGTTCTGTTACAATAAGAAAATGGACGGTTACTCCTAATTTAGTGGACTTTAAATTCCTGACTTCAACAAAAGGTTAAATGCTGGACAATTGTTTAATTTTTGGAATTAGATGTGAACAGAGCATTTTAGGGAATATCAATTGAAATACCCTAAAAAATTAGGTTACTCTCATCGAAACACATATAGAAGTTTCTTCTGAAAATGTATACGAATGTTGTAAAATTTGTCCCGTGAGTCCACGGTGCTACGAGATGGTGAGACAAGCATGTAATTATGAGTGGTGATTTCATTTTTACTGGTAGTAAGAGGGTCGAACAATGTTTATTAATGGCAACAAATAGGTTGAACTTGTCAGAACAATGTTTATATTCTTTGCATTATATCACCTGCTCCTTGAAGCAGTTATTCTAGTTGATCTTTTGAGTTGAACATTGAATTTTATGGAAAATTAGTTTTAGTTCTCCTCTTATGTTCTGTTTGCAATTGATTTGAAGGATCGGGCTAATGAGATATATAAGCGAGTTGAAGACCAGAAGTCCAGTAGAGGAAGAAATCAGGATGCATTATTGGCTGCTTGCCTCTACATTGCCTGTCGACAAGAGGACAAGCCTCGCACTGTAAAGGGTGCAACCTTATGTTTCTTTTGACGTTTGATGCTTCCTGATTTATCTTTTCAATGAAGTTATCTTACATGAACCTATGGATTTGAAATAGAAATTTGCTCTGTTGCCAACGGAGCTTCCAAGAAGGACATTGGCCGAGCGAAAGAATACGTAGTGAAACAACTGGGTTTGGAGAAGGGCCAATCTGTAGAGATGGGAACAATACACGCTGGAGACTTTATGGTGAGGTTTTAATTGATGAAGGGTGCTTATGTTGCGCGGCTAGCTAATTTAATCATTGGGTTAGCTGACTAATTAGTTTTATGTTTGTTCAACTAACATTATCTTCTGCTCAATCATTAGAGACGTTTTTGTTCAAATCTCGGTATGAATAATCAAGCTGTTAAAGCCGCTCAGGAAGCTGTTCAGAAATCAGAAGAATTTGATATAAGGTAAATTTTATTTTGTCTTGTATTTTCTTTAGAGAATGAAATAGTTCAGTGTTAAGCTTGGCTGTCTGTCATGTTATTTACCTTTTCATACTATTACATTATTGTTGATTATGAATTCAATAAATACCTTGGTGTCGCTACTAGGAGGAATTTCAGGTGGCAAAAGTATAAAGTTGGCAATACTGTGATAAAAATGAACCAACCACACTAGCATATTAGCGCTTTATAATTGTAAGTGTTCAAGGGTTACGAGACAGGACGGGGGATATGGTTAAGGGTAGTATGCAATAGCTTTTAATTTGAACGCTTTGTCCTTTAACTAGCCAAAGGATGAGTTGTGGGTCATGAACTAATGTTAGACATATATAGGCATGCTTTATTGTATTGCACGCTTGCGTGACTCGTAAAATTTGAATTTAAAGGACAAATCATTTGCGCTGTCCTCTCACCTCTACTCGAATCCATTTTAGTGCTTATAGATTTCTTCAGCCTGTTTGATTGCACCACAAATGCATTTCCTTTTTTCATAATTTTCTGATTTATTTTCTTGTGATAGATACTAATAGCATCTTTAATCTTCCAGGAGAAGCCCCATATCAATTGCTGCAGCAGTTATATACATCATAACTCAGCTTTCTGATGATAAAAAACCTCTCAAAGGTCAGTGCCACTTCTCCTAGGCTGAAGCATAAAACCAATGAATAAGAACATATCGACTGGTTAAATTGTCTACTCTATTTCTTATGTGATAAATTTGGAATTAAATTTGATTTCAAATAAATTTCTAAAAGAATATTCAATTGTATGAAGGTCTTAGTGATCATAAGAATTAGCTGGTGCGGTATTATGACATGTTTGTATCTGACCTACTGTGTTAGTGCAGATATATCAGTTGCTACAGGAGTTGCAGAAGGAACCATTAGGAACTCGTACAAGGATCTTCATCCTTATGTTTTCAAAATAATACCAAACTGGTATGCGAAGGAAGAGGATTTGAAGAACTTATGCAGCCCTTAAAGAAAAAAAAAAGAAAAAAAATTAACGACCACATTTCACAACTCAGATGCCTTTGGAACGTTATGTCCTTTGTACTGAACTGTTTTATAGTTTTAACTCAATGAAAATGCCACTTTTTTGTTGCTATTTTTATTTCTCCTTGGCATTTTCCTTATGATGTGTTTAGATGATGTAATTTAAAAGTGTAATTCATTTATTTGAATAATTACAATTTTTCTACAAACGAGTCTCAAAAAGATTTATATATTATGTGTCTAAATACAAAGTGTCCAACATGATTAAAAGCTCAATAAAGTCTAAACACAAAATTACAAAATCTGAAGCTAATCTAGACCAATGTGACAGTTATGGGTATGCTTCTATCAATTATTTTGAAATTCCTGGGACATTTATAGTCATGTCTCTATCACTATGTGTGGAAAATAAAGGGTTATGGAAGAAGATTTTAAATTGAAAGTATGGATCATGAACTTAAACGAGAATAGTATGGATTAATGTGAACTGTGGTGGTGGTGGTTTGATAATAATTTACTTTAGAAAGTGGGAGTAGCATATAAGACCAAATTTTTGGGAGGACAAATGGGTAAAACAAACAAGACTTAGTCATAGGTTTCCTCAGTTGTTTGTCATCTTAATTTGTAAGGATAAAATTACAAGACAACCGGGTTAATGGAGAGACAAAAGATGAGTTTGGAATCTATCACGGAGGAGAGACAAATTAGCATGGGAATCAGACCAAGAAGAGGAATTGATGTGCACTATAACAAACCAAAATTTTAACTGTGATGAGGAGGATACAGTGGGTGTGGAAAGAAGCCGAGGATGAAGTGTTCACAGTGAGGTTTGTATATAATGTTATGTAAAACGTTCCTACAAGGGAGTACACTAAGTTGTTTGATGCCTTTTGGAGTTTGAAAGCTCTCACAATTACACAACACTTGGGGTAGAGAGTCATACTAAATAAGGTACCAACAAAGAATAATTTAGAACATAGAGGTGTTAGGATAGGCAATAATTCATATGAGTTATGTAACCGAGTTGTGGAGAGCGTTGCACACTTATTTTGTGGTTGTCTTATTGCTAAGCAGATTTGGGAGCACTGTGATAGGTGGGTATAAGTTTTGTGTATCATATTCATCTCCAGAAAAACTTCTGAAAGATATTTTTAGCCTGACACAATTAAATGCATGGTTGTGGATCAAATAAAAGATGTCAACAATAACATTCTCATATACTGATTGATACCAGTGCCCTATTGAATGTTTAAAAACCTTGTGAAGCAAAAATTGAGGGACATGACAAAGGTTAGCTACAAATTTGGAATAAGGTGCTATAAGATCAAAAGGTTGTGTGTTGAACATAAGAGGAACCTGTTTAAAGTTTGGTTTTATTTGGCAGGTAGTATTGATTACGTGGTTATATATAAAGGAAGGCACGCAAGGATGCTTGTTGGTTTTTTCTTTTGCAGAACAATGAAGACATGAAGGGATGCTAGGCTATGCCTATGTTGCAGCTGTATCAAGGTGGGAACTAATATAAAATAAGGACAAAGGTAGGACGTGGATGAGCTATAGCAAAACAGTGATAAAACTATAAACAACTTAGGCAAATATGGGAAATATAGCAAGTTGATTGTAGTGCATCAACTAGAATAGTTTTGGAGTTACTCAAATATGTGGACATTGATGGGATATTTGTTTGTTTTGGGTAGTCCTTATGGATGGTTAGCTTCTTAGTCAACTATGACTAGGTAGGAATTTTTGGAAGGGTATTTTTATTTAAACTCTTTAGATATAAATTTATGAGACACTGAATATAAATATTGTGTAAATGGGCTAGAGTACCTAAAGTACTCAATTATATATAAATTTTTTGTTAATAAATAAAAATATTAAATTATTTAAATGTGAAGGTTCAATTGAAGAATACAAGATAATCAAAACACATAAATTGCGAAAACATAAAATGGAGAAGAACATAAATGAATTTGAAATAAAGAATAAGAACATGAAAGTAAATGGATCATAAATCGGAATGACAAGAAAGAGAAGGGAAAGTAACTCGGTCATGCCACTTGAGGTACTAATCCACCAAAGATAAATGGTGGTGCTCCCATTTGAATCTTGGTTCAAGATAAGATTTGTGAACTCAATAAGAAACTTTTTCAACTTCCTCTAAAATTGGTTGAACATAGTAACATTTTTATTCAAAATATTCAATATCTTATAAGTGATGGAAAAAATATTTTAAATAGAAAATTAAAGAGATCTCCTAATAATTACAAGTGATTGTAAGATAATTATCGTTGAAATCAATGAAGTTATGTAAAATAATTGAATGGTTGTTTAAAATTATTTTATGTTATTAGCATATAATATATAAGTTCTAAAAATATATACACCAAAAACAAATATGGAGACATAAATAAATTGAAAAATATTTTCAAAGAGAGTTCACTCTTATATTTTATTTTATGTATCATTATTATGTTACTAGACACATATTTTAGTCGTTGAAAGTACGAGTAGTCACTTCACACACAAAAAGTTACATAAAGTTATAAAGACATGATTTACATCACGTGTATACTTTCTTCCATAGTACTTACTACTATCCTATTGGATCGGAAAAATAATATCCGAATAATATTCACAAATAATATTAGGTAAAAATAATATATTTAAATTAAATATAATTATAATATAAAATTGTTAAAGTTTATTCTTTTATCAATTTTTAGGCCGTGTAAGTGAATTATTCTTGTTATACCATTTTTATTTTTTACGCGATTAAATGATATGTGACAATTGCACTCTCTTTAATTACCAATAACACTGATTTTTAATTTTATTTTTTAAGAAAAAATTTCAAAAATAATAAATCAAGTTAGCAAGCTGAGATTATCTCGACCATTGATGATAATATGTATCTTAAAAAGAAATTACCAAATGGATGATGGAATTCATTGATTCTATTTCCAAATTTATAATTTAGAATTGATTTTTAATTATTTAAAATTATTCATTTTTTAATAAGACTTATCATCAGATAATAAGCTTTCCAAAATACGTAAAAACTGTAATTAAAACTACTTTTTTTTTCATCAATATTTCTTATTTATATGTATTATAATGTGTTTTAAAAAATGTTAATTAAAAGTTACAATGATACAATAGTAATATATTTAGTCCTTAAAAAAATATTAGGCCGGACTTATTTGTCATTAAAAAACAGATAAAAATATATAATTCGTTCTACCATAGGATAGATTGGACGGCTGGCGAGCTGACCTGTTACTTTTAAAATTTTTTAAATTTATTTGTATATACATTTAGAAATAAATATTTAAAAACATAGTTAATCATATAAATATTTTTTAAGCTTTAAATTGATTAATTAATATTTTTAATTGAATAAATTAAAATAATTATTACATTTACATTTTCATAAAAATATAATATGAAAAATTTAATCTTTATAATTATTTTTATTTTAATTTTTAATTAAAACATAAAATAAAACATTCTAGCAAACCAAAAGTGACTTGACTCACCAATTTGATGGGTTTAAGTAATCCAACAAAAATGGATTAACAGGTTAAAAATTGTAACCCGATTTTATATTGATGGACTGATGGACTGATATGTCGGTCTATCTTGACACCTATAACATTTAGAATATTGAAATTCAATACACATATAATATATCGGTCCATTTTAACACCCATAAAATTTAAAATATTTGAACTTCACTACACATATATGTAGGACCAATTGACAATGGGTATCAATTGAAGATGCTTTTTGTACGAAAAAAATGCATGCATGGTTGATATTTAGATGTGTAGCCTCTAATCGAATAGCTTAAAAGCAAAGAGGACACAAATGACAATGATGTTCTAATTCTCGACATGGGGTTGAAAGGATTCTTTAATCACTTGCTATGGACTGTGTGAACCATTAATATTTATTTTCTTGAATTCACCTATCAATTATTATCCATCACCCACATATAATGTTCCAAATCTAGCTAACACTTGGACCTTTCAATACCTATAATATTAATCTAGAATAATCTCAAAATATATAAAAAAAATAGAAGTGTGTAAAAAAACTATAAATTGATAATTTTAAATTTTTTTTTTATGAAACATGATATATTAATGTTTGATTTACTCGTGATTTATCGGTATTAAATCCACTAGATAATTTTTTCATATTAAAATTTAACCATAATTATAATAATATTTATAATAATAATAATAATAATAAATAATAATAATAATAATTATTATTATTACTAGTGTATACACAAACGTTTCACACATGTAGGCATTTTTTAAATGTACATAATATTATATTAATAGATGATGATAATATAATATTATTAAGTTAATATATAAAATAAAATTATATTTATTAAAAATAAAGTAAAATATATAAGAAAATATGATAAAATAATTATTAAAAGATGAGAAAATAATTATTGATAAATAGAGAAAAAATTTATAAAAATAACTGACAATTTCAAAGATTTAATAAATAATTATATTTGAAAGAACAAAATTGGTATTTTGAAATGTGGATACAAAAGAGGAAATCTATTTATATATTGTTATAGATTATTATTATTATTATTATTATTATTATTATTATTATTATTATTATTATTATTATTATTATTATTATTATTATTATTATTATGGTGATGTTGAAGCATTTGATCCAAATTCTCATGTGCCAGAATGGAATCCCCACTCAATTAGGAGTTTGTCAATTCAATCATATGCGGATAGATAAGAGTTTTCTTGCTTCTCAAAATATTATAAATCTATGTAAAGAAAGTATAAAGAAAGTATTCTATAATCATAAAGGTATAAATGCTAAAGTTGTATTCAGTTGCGATTGTTTAAAAAAAAAAATCAAAAGAACAATTTATAAATAATATAAATGAGTGTTGTATTGATAAGTTTTGAATTTTTAAAGAATAATAAAAAATTGGATAACATTTAATTCTTTCTTTTATAACATAAAAATATTATTGATTCTTTAAAATGAATTTTTATAATAGCATTTTTCAATCAGTAAAATATTATGAGAAGAGTATTTGAATCCACACAATATAGTATCTCCTAAAGCCTCTTTCTTTTCCTATTGGTTTAAGCTTTCCATTCTTCTGTCACACATTATCCATTATTATCCTTTCATCAAACATTCATGTGCATGTGTAGAATAGAATAACACGGAGATAAAATTGAAAAAATAAATAATTTTTTTTATATTAGTTATAAGAATTGAAAATTTTAAGTGGTTTTTTCCCCTTGTTTTTTACTTTTATTTGCTAGAATTTTAGCTAAATTTAAATATTTTTTTATTGATTTAAAAATAATAATACAGTATTAAAAAAGGTTTGAAAAGAAATATAAAAAGTTAAAAGTAAAAAAAGTAAATGTGCAACTAAGGTACATGTGGGGAATAGCCACTTGGAGACATCTGCAACACTGCAAATGAAAAGCAACACTTTCACTTCACATATAAAGGACACACGTGACTTATAATAAACAGTGCCAATATGATTCCTTCATCGGACAGCAAAATTCTGCAAACATATATAAGATAATTAAAACATCGAATAAATAGTTAAATTTATGGTAACAGAGATAAACATCTAACTAAAAATATAGATAAATAAAATAGTTTTGTTATACTAATATAAATAAAAAACCTATTATATATATATATATATATATATATATATTATGGAGATATTTTATGAGATTAAGAATTTTTATATTTGACGAAAAATTAAAATTGTTTATATATCAAATTTTCATATAGTTTGATCTCCAAACTTTGAAAAAAAAAATATAGTCATGTATGAAATATTTTTGACATGTCAACGTGTTTAAAGATGTAGTTTGAGTTGTTTACATCATTTTGACAAATTTCAGATCAAATGTTAGTTTAGAATATCGTTTTACAGGTTTAAAAAACTTAACATTGTGGATATATCCATCCATATTTAAAGTTTGAAGCTCAATATATATCAAAATTTGGAAAAAAAAAATTTTAATTTTATAATATACTTAATGACTAAAAACCTATTTAACGTTTTTTATTGTACTCTAATATAAAAGGCGGTAGTTCTTGGTCACTTGTTGTATAGTAAAACTTTTAAGGATATTTTATTAAATAAAAATCCTCCAAAAATTGAAAAAAATTGCTATGCAAAAATATTCTTAATTATTTGTATGTAGGTATAATATGTTATATTGATATAATTTTATTATATAAAATTATTATTTTCTGTTTTGTTATTATTATGAGTTAATATTGATCAATAAATTATATTATTTGTTAGTATAAATTATATTCTACATGGTCATTAATTTTATGAATAATATATAATTTTAAATTTTTGACCAACGGCCTGTAATAGGTTGAATTGTTCGATGAACGATCTGTGATAGACTTAAATATTCAGATTGAAATAAAACTAATATTTCATTATTCAATTTTAAATACAAATGCAAAACCATACGTGAGATCTACATCTTAGAATAACTTATTAGAGAGAAAATAATATCATCTCAGTATTTTTAAAAGGAAGAATCATTCATTGATTTTAAATACACAATTCTTTTAAACACGTACCTGAATATATTGAATTTTTTTTTTCTCATATTAATTCCATCGTAATAAAGATGGATTAAAACCTGAAAAGAAGACCATATACGAGGATGAAACCTAAAGTGGACCACCAAGTTGTACTTGTGTTCTTGGATTGAATAATGGATAAAACGAATCATCAACTTTCTCATTTCAACTCCTTTACACATGTCCATGCACAATCATAATATCTGGACCATATCAAAAGTATGTCCAACATTTCGTGCAATTAAGTTCTTCTTATCTTATCTTATTCTCCTTTTCTAAATACTTCAACATACAAAATGAATTGATGAAACCTGAAAGAAAACGAAAGATAGTGGTTAGGGTTGCTTTTAGTTTTCAATATAGAATATATATATATATATATATATATATATATATATATATATATAAACCGAAGAAACAATTCATGAATAATAAGGATGTAGTTTCACTATATAGCTCACGGAGGCTTGATGAAATTGGAGAGTATAGAGAGTAAATTTGAAGGAGTGGAAAAAGAAGGAAATGAAGAAAAAGTAAAAAAAAAAATGTGAAAGTGTTTGGATAGAGAAAGTGAATAAATTGAGTGGAAAGTGAAACGAAAGTTTATAATGGTCAGGAATGACGTGATTGAAAAAAAAATATAAAATTACTTAAAATTATATTTTATAATAAAATATATTAAAAAAGTTATCAACATTTAAATAAATAAATTTTATTTTATGTATTATTTTAATTATTTACTTAATTTAATTTAAAGCATATATATATATATATATATATATTCATAAAATATTATTTTAATTTTATTAATTATTTTAATTATTCATTTCATTATAATATAAAACTCCAAAAATTATCGATCTATCCATATTTCGCTTTGAACAATTAGAATACAAAAATTTCTTTGAGTCATCTCTAATGAATTATACACGTGTGTTCATTGAAAATTATCTTCTTCAATATCATGAATCATATCTTCCATGCGATCCTCATAACATAGTTTAGACTTTTGACATTGAGATACGATTGAAAGGTGTACAACTTCACCATACAAGTTGTCGTAACAAAAATTATGACAGGACGACGAACAAAAAAATTATATACTAAAAAAGTAGAGAGTTGGAAGTCACCAATATAGTTTATTATAAAAAACAATGGAAAAACCATAAAATAAGACATGATCTGAAAATTCAAATATTGAGATCGGAGTCAGTTACGTGTAGTAAAAGTGTTAACCCCTACAATGCACAATTAAATGTGCAAATGTTTTCATGTAATTTTTCAAAATATTTAATTTTTCCCGAAATAATAAAAAGTATACAAATATTTTTTTTTTCAACTTTTGAATTTTACAAGAGTTAATCTTCATTCCTAAATATTTTCATTCGCAATAAAAAATAGAGTTCACGTAATTTTTAAGGAAATGATCACATAGTTCTTAAATAAAATTATTTGAAAAAATGATTTATTTTATTTTTTTTTGCTGAACCGATAAGGACTTATCTCACCTCTAAGTATTTCCATACACAATAAAAGATTGTTAAAAAAATCCATTGAGAAAATGTTGACTTTTAATATTTGAAAATTTTATATTATTTTGATATTTTTGAATTATTTAAAAATAGGTGGCCTGTGACGACCGGACATACACACAAAAACTGAGAAAAATATTATTTTATAAATTTTAGAAAAAAATATTTACTTTATTTTTTACATCGAAAGAATCGGTGCTAATAGTTAAGAAATAATAAATGTATAAAATTATATTTGCATGTGACCATAAAATTATTAAAATGAAATAGCAAATAAAAGGAAAATTTTGGCAATAACATGCTTTCCGAACTCATTTTTCACGCCAACATTACCATTAATCTCGTAACATATATAATGAAATTTAAGTAAAAGAATAATATATATAAAAAATAGTGACCAATGTTACCCCGTAAATGAAAGGAAATTAAAAGTTGAACAAAACTAGTACCAATGATGGGTTGTTGATTCCTTCACCAAATCAAACAATTACCCATGTACAATTATTACCACCCATAAAACAACAACAATTATGTATCATTATTGCCAATGATAAAAAGGAAGACAACAACAAAACAAAAACAAAAACAAAGAGTATTTTTGCATATAAAAAATGAAAACCAAATACCCCTATTCCAAAATAGCAACATGAACGAATAAGAAATAAATTGTTCTCTAAATTTTCAAAACTACTGTGCCGGTACAGTAATGAAAAATGCCACAAATAAGAATTGGGTAAATAATATTGCCTTAGCGAAAACTTTTATTTCTACTTTTCTATACGTCTCACTCTTTCATTCCTTGGCTCCAACTATTTTTCTCCTTTTTTTTTCTTTATTTGTTCTTTTGTGGCTCTTTCTCTAAATTTTTTATTTAGGTAAAAACGAGGTGTCTCCTCCTGGTTACAACTTAGGTTTTCATAAGAGAAATATGTTCAGGATTTGTCGGGAAATCACGCACTAAATATAATAATCTCTTCAAGCAGAAGCACATCCACAAATAAGAGTAGAAAAATAAATAAAAGCACACAGAAAATTTAACATGGGCCTACATCCACAACCACTCAACAAGAAGTATATTATCACCCAAGTGCAATTTTTCTGACAAAAATTGCAAACCCTTCATAGTGCAATTTTTCTAGCAAAAATTGCAAACTTTCAAATGACACACAACTACTCAAGCCCCTCATATACCCAAGAGACTTATTGAGTTGTGGTAACAACTCTAAAACCAACTCTTTATTTTTATAGTATTTTTCTGCTACTCTCTTCTTCATATTACTCGATGTGGGACTTTGGTGAAAACCCACTTGAGAACCAACATGATTTTGGATGTGACAACATGAAAGCCAATAAAGAAGTTGGTACAGATACTTAGAATGAATTACTTAGATTTATTTTATTAGCTCTTTTATTTTTTTGTCTTATTTTTTATTTTATTTTATTTTTATATTTATATTTATATTTTTTCTTATTTTTACATGATTTGTCAACAGTTACAAATTTTACACGTATGCATGAAGCAAGAATAAAAAGTAGTAAATTTTGGGATTTATGTAAAATGTATTACAACTAGAAACCAAAATAATTTCTACAAGATCAATCAACACACGGGCTAGATTATAATATTTCGACCTTTCTAAGAAAGTGATGGTGTTTTATTATGGTTGGTTTGAAACATGACATAGAGGTATACTAATGAATTCAAAATAAGTTTAAGATAAATATGTTATGTCTCATATTTGGCATCAAGAAGTGACAAGCAAGACTTGATGTGTTGCAATCAAAAGGAAGCCTAGAGGTAATATAAAATTTTCCATTTGGAAGATAATGTTCCTTAGTAAATGAAATGTCAAATGTTAATAAAGTCATTGAAGTTAAAGATATTTTGGGATTCCAATATTCACATTTTAATATCAAAGAAGTGGATGAAGATGGGTAATTTGAAGATAATGATATGGAAAAATGAAATAAGGAAAAGAAGTAATTTGAAGATAATGAATTAGGAAAAAGAATACAATAAAGAGGATGAATTTGAAAAGGATGGAGAATGACAATTTCATGATGAAATTCAAATCTCTGATTCTAAAAAAATGGAGCCAAATTGGATAAATGTTATTGAAATGTAAATTTTATGGAATTTTTTAATTAAATTATAATTATAATTATAATTATTATTAGGTTTAATTAGTTAGATGGTACCCACTTTAGTAGGAGTGTGTCAATTTGGTACTCGCAAAAAAAAGTGTCAATTGTGTCCCCATTTTTGAAAAAGTGCATCAATCAGGTCCATTTCAGAAAAAAATAATTAACGCCGTTAACAGCAGGCCACGTGTCACTCTCACGTTTTTAATTTTTTTTAAATTTTAATTTTTTTTTTAAATTTTAAATTTTTTTGTAAATTTTTGTTGTTGTCACGTGTCAAGTTCCTGTTTTGACACGTGGCAATGTCAGTGCCACGTGGCATTTGCCACGTGTGACAACTGTCATTGTACTTATTTCAATTTAGTACCCATATGTACCTTATTGTTTCAATTTAGTCCTCATTTTTGTGTCTTTGGTTCAATTTTATCCCAATTTTTTAAAATAATTGAAGAAGATTTTTTAAGTCAATTTTTTATAAGATTAAAAGTAATTAAGCATAAATATTTTTACAACACTAAGTACTCTGATATTTATATTAAAATTTAGTTGTACAAAAAATGTTATACTAATAGAACAATATAATCATCTACTTTTTTTTTCAAAGTAAAACAATATTGTTTTTATCCAATTCAAGACCAAATCTATTATTTGTATAAATGTTATACTAATATTTTTTTATTAAAAATAACAATAATCTTATAAAAAAATGAATTAAAAAATGTACTTCAATTATTAAAAAAAATTGGGACAAAATTGAACCAAAAACACAAAAGTGGGTACTAATTTGAAACAATCAGGTACATATGAGTACTAAATTGAAACCAGTACAATGATAGTTGTCACATGTGGCATTATCCTACCACATGGCACTGACATTGTCACGTGTCAAAACAGAAACTTGACACGTGGCAACAAAAAATTTTTACAGAAAAAATTAAAAAAAATTAAAAAAAGTTAAAAAAAATTAAAAAAATGTGAGAATGACACGTGGCCTACTGTTAACGACGTTAATTATTTTTTTTTGAAAGGGACCTGATTAATGCACTTTTTTAAAAGTGGAGACGCAATTGACACTTTTTTTCGACGAGTACCAAATTGACACACTTCTACCAAAGTGGGTACCATCTGAGTAATTAAACCTTATTATTATTATTGACAACATTTCTACATTATGTTGCTTTGAAGTTGTTATAATAGATGCAAGTTGCAAGTCACAATGACATGAAAGTTTCCAGTAGCGAGTTTGGGATGCAAGGCTGAGAAGATGGATGACTGTTATCATCAATAAGCCCACACAAGTCACCAATGGCAAGAGAAATTCTAGAAGAAGTATTGGTAGTATGTCTATCATTGATTTTGAAGTATGAAGAAGAAGAACGAATGGTGTCAAAGTATACGTGGAATAAGGTGTTAATGTCATTGACACATTGCTTCAAGATGAGTGTGAAAAATTCTAACTTGAAATTTAATAATATTAAAGTGTCATGGAGTTACTCTTTATGTGTGAAACATTTTGTGAAGGAAGGATATGTGAGTTTTGTTAAGTAATATTAAGGAGGGGAAATGGAAAAACTAATATAAAAATGAAAAGTTTATGTGAGTTTTGTTACCACACCTTAATAAGTCTTTTGGGTGTATAAAAAACTTAGGTAATTGCATGTCATGAGATGATGAGTTTGTAACATTTAAAAAAAAAAAAATACATGTTGAGTAACAATAATTTTGTTGAGTATGTAAGACTTTATGGATGTAAGACTTGAGATGACGATTCACATTAGATTTATTGTGTGCTTTTATTTGTGCTTATATTGTAAGTGTTCATCTCTAGAGTATATTATTTCCTAAATCCTAAACCATTATCATATTTTAGGTTTGTGTATGGTTATGCTAATTGCGAGTCAGTATAATACAAGTATGGGAGATAAATCTTCACTCAACCTATATATAAATAAATTAGTTTGAGTTGGATCGCGTTTAACCCCATCAAAAATAAAATTCAATTCAATCTAACTAAAGTTTGATTAAATTAAACTGAGTCATCAACTAATCTAAACTAATGAACACATTAAATATAATAAGCACTTAATTATGTATGTAATGATAATAAATTAAATGAGTAATAATATGTTATTTTATATCACATGTTTAACTAAATTTTAAATCTCTAATAAATTTAAGTACTTTCAGCTAAGTCTCTATAAATTTTTGTAGTCTAATTGAATACTAAAAATATTTTATACTTTTTAATTGAATCCCGAACTTGGTTTTCACAACATGTTATTTTACAATTTTATAATCATTATGTCAAATTTTCATCACCAATTTCATTCCTTTTTTTTTTTCAACTTATCATCAAGAACACCTTAACCTTGCCTTCAATCTCTTCATTGGAAAAATCTCCAACCACCTCTGTACCTCCCTACATTTTCTAGACCTCTCTAAGAACATTTTTTTTTGAAGACATTTTGACAAACTTCTCATCCACATCTTAGCTTCATCTCATTGACCTCTCCTACAACATATTTAGCGGAGCTATGTGTTAATGTTGTAGAATCTGTAGTATATATGGTTGGACTCTAACCGCGTTCATAGAATATTGCCTTCAACTATTATGAATTATTCCTCTCTAGTGCACCTTATGCAAAGGATAACACTCTCGTTGAACTTCTTCATATCCCAACTTGGAAACCATGACGAAACTTGAGGTCCTTTGCTTTTGTAGAATTAACTTTTGGTTTTGTTCCCATCTGTTTCTTCAATACAAACATTTGAACAATAAAATTTGGGTTTAATTCTTTCGAGGGGTTTTTCATGTCACAAAATGGGGAAAGCAACAAAAACTCATTCAAAAAGAGTATATTTTTTAATACTTAATAAACTGCAAAAAATTAATTAATTAAAAATATAAAAATTTATCAAAAACTTAAAAAATAAATCATTAAAATAAATTTGACATAAGTCCAAGATAAAAATTAAATAAAAATAGATAAAAAATAGGTTGTAACTTTTACTTTGCAGTCTATAAAAATAATATTTATTGTAAAATTTTAAGTCATTATTCCTTTTAAATGAATAATTTTACAATATACTTTTTTTTCTATAGACTTCACAATTAAAATTACAATTTTTTCATTTTTTTTTCAACCTGGACTTACTCAATTTTTGTCTAATTACAGCTAGTAGGTTAACGGGAGAAGGAAATAATAAACTATACATTTGTAAAACTTGTGAGCCACGACTGCAATTTTTTTTCCTTTAGCTCCTTCAAATCAATCAAATTTCTCCTAAAAGAAATTGTGAGTATTATTATATTTAACCATGTGATTTTGACTTCTTCATAAATATTATGCTTATGTGGCTCACATGGCATATATGTGACAATACACATCTTTCAACTCGATTAGTACTATACAAATTAAGAAATTGCATATTTAAGTCAGCCAATGAAATTCCTTCGCCATGTTTCGAATAGTTGACGAGTTGCTTTCTAAAAAGTTTTAATTTTTTTCAATAATTTTATTACTAGATGAACGAATTCCAATGTTATGTATTGTTCTGTTTCTTAAATATCTTTATAAGAGGTGGAAATCAATACGTTAAATATAATTTTAATTTTTTAATTTTAAGTGAAAATTAGAATTAGTTATTTTTTAAAATTTTAGATTAATTTATTTTTTCATTTTTAAAAATATATGGATTTAAAATATTTAACTAAATTTTCTATATGTATTTTAGCTTTAATAACAAATTTATATGTGCAAGTTTTTCTGCACCATTATAATACACGTCTTAATGATCTTATGAGTTGGCTATTAGTGGTGGATCAAACTTTAGTTTACTTACTCAACTCATATACTCAATCATTTAAGAATTTGAGGACAATTTCTTTCCAGTTGGACATAAGTATTTTTATTACGAAATAATAAGCCCAAGTTTCTATTCTATCGGATGTGTGATCCTGTTTGGTGCATGAGTGGTCGATTGACATGATTATTATCAATTATCACATTTGAAGTATCATTCGCTTTGGAGTCTAGAATATTATAATAGTTTTTTCCTTAAGAGATGCCTTAGAGAGTTTAAGGAGAAATGAATATTTGAACTGCCCATTATTCTTGACTCCCAAGCAATGTGAGTGTACCAGTACTCTCCCAGTCAAGGGCTAAGGGAGTTTTCATTCCTGCAGATAACATCAATGATCCTATCTCAAGTTCGTCAAGTGACATCCTTATGATCAATCATCACATTTGAAGTATTGTCCGCTTTAAAGTCTATAACTCCATCATAGTTTTATCTTTAAAAGACACCTTGAAGTATATAAGAATAAAGTATATTTTTCTAACTTTATGTTATTAGATTTGAATTTTAGTTTAACAGTTAATATATAAATTATAATATGTGTACTTTTTTTTTCAAAAACTAATATTATTATAGTTTTTAAATATAATAATTATTATATGAAATGAAGTAAATTAACCTAAGTCTATTTTAGTCATAATGAAACAAATCAAATAAAAAAATACTTAATTAGTTTAAATCACAATTTTTTCATCTAACCTACGTTTTATAGATTTTTCAGGAGCAAATAATTGGATGGAGGATATTTTATATTTTGGCAGTTGCGGGGAAACTTTTATAAATGAAACAAACTACACGCGAGGGTTTTCTCTCGTTTTCCAAACCCTTCAATTTCGATGAGTTACTTGTGAGTTACGAAAAAGGTATTAATTAACATATTCTGATTCTCACAATCTTTTTTTCAATATATTAATATATAGTTTGATTGAGAGTCTATTTATATTAAATAGGAATGAAAAATGAACATGAGGTACTTCAAATTTGTTTTTATTTTGATGGAAATTTTTTTTGTTATTAGATATGAGTATAAGTATAGGAAATTCTGATTTTTTATATTCAATATGAAAAGAAAAATAAATATGTATATGTTTGTCCTATTTCTACCTCAAATTATTAAAATAACTTTAATATTTTATGTAATATATAAAAATTGGTATTGGTATTAACTTTTCTTTAGTCAGAACTTAATTTAAGTAAGATTAATTATATCATTATTTAAATTTTGTTAAATTGTTATTTGATATTTATATTATTATAATTTCTTAATTGTAATTTGACATGAAAAGAAGAAGTATATTTTATAATCATAAATACTTGATAATATCATTTTTTATTATGATTTTTATATTTTGTAAAAGAAATTATTTTAATAAATATTTGAAATGATGGGACAAAAATTTTATTTGAGTTGGATATGGAAATGAAGATGAAAATAAATTTGTATTTCAAAAATAAAGAAGAAATAGTCAAACTCAAATATGAGAATGAAAATAAATTTTTATTTCAAAGATAAAAATAAAATAATCAAACTCGTAATGTTAAATTGTATTTGTTATAATTTATTTCAACATCACATTGAAAGGGAACATAATAAACAATTTATCAATTTCTTAATGTAATTTTATGACTAAGAACGGACACACACAATTAATAATACGTAGCTTGTGGAGGCTACCATAGAAAAAAAAATGCTAACAATTACAAATTAAAAATTATATCTTAATTAGTACTTTATTTTTTCCAAACATAAATACTTCATTTTTATTTTTTTCTTAAATCGAACAGCTATTACTACTACTTTTATTTAATTATTTATATCTGTCTATTTATTATCTCTTCCAAAATTAGTATAAAACTTGAAATCTTATTTGTTCATCAAATAAATAGTACAAATATATACGTCTGATTCTAAAGCCATAAACTTTGTCCCAAAAGGTACATGAGAAAGCACATGGGACTTGGTCACAACCAACAAAGGTGAAAATATGAAAAGGCATCTTTAAATGTGATTAAACTCAAGGTGTATGGAATATAGATCACCCAACTCAAAAAATCAAATAAAAATTTACTTTTAAACTCTCTAAAATAAATAACATATTTTACAAGGACTAGAATAAAAATGATCATATCTTATAAAGATTAAAGTAGAGATTTTAAATTTTACAATATGAAAAGAAAAAAAAAATAAAGCACCAAAATCAAAAACCCATTTTAGGAGAATTAGTTATATATATATATATATATATATATATATATATATATATATATATATATATATATATATATATATAAATAAAAAATTT
>Ga0214543_1002031_pt1 | contig 39719 bp, 17 predicted proteins | sample CNSS2metaG_FD_160094 | JGI IMG/M metagenome (GOLD analysis project Ga0214543, IMG submission 160094) | Root nodule microbial communities from cowpea collected in UCLA plant growth center, Los Angeles, California, USA - CNSS2 | ecosystem: Host-associated > Plants > Roots > Nodule | place: USA...
TTGGAAAGGAACCTTCACATCTAGATAGTTTGCTATCTTAATGTCCAGTGGGGATTTCCTTGGTTTTCTTAATCAACTCACACCATATTCAATAATCTTAAAAAGGAACAAGATAATCCTTCATCAGCTTAAGTGGTTGAGAGTACTTGATTATGTTGAGAGGACTTGGGTTCAAGTTTTGTGTATGTCATTAGTATGTTTATTTAATTCTGTTTTATTTTGCAATTATATTGTGAATGCAGAAACATGGCTTAAGGTGGTATGTACGTAAGAATTGACATAAATCATGTGATAACTTGTTGGTTGTGCATAAACTTGGTGGGTGGAAGGGTGTGAGTTCGAGTCTTGGTTAGGATGAGTTATCCTATTTAATGTTTAATAATTTTGCTCAAGAAGGAAAAACCTAGAAACTCTAGAGCTCCTCTAATAAAACGTAGAGGCAGTTGTTGGAGGAGTAAAAGTACTAGTTAATAGCCACAAACCTTAGAGAGTGAGTAAGAAATTACAATTGAGGGAGAGAAAACGAAGTGCTGGAAAGGATAAAGTGCAGAATTATAGAATGATAAAGTGAGTTTTATGGATGATTTTAATATGATCTCTAAGTTCTTCACGGATGAATCCATGGTGAAATTGTGAAATACAATTTTGGATTAAGTTTTTGTGTAATGGGATCTAAGTCCTTTTTATTTGTCATAATTCAAACTAATTTCACTAATATTTGGGTTTCTTTATTTTATTAAAGGCAATATTTTTTTGGTGAAGGATTTCATATATTATGTTAAGAAAAAAAAAATGGCAGTAGTGGTTTATATATCTTTATAGTTTCCATAAAAAGTTGCCAAGGTTGTTGTTTGGTCTTGTTATACTTATATATTCCTACGGTGTTCTTTTTATATTATATAAGGTTTATGATATATTATAAGCATCGGGACATCTTCATTGCGTTGGTAATTTTATAAGGTATAAAAAGTTAGATTAAGAGTTTTGTAGTGTGGAAGCAATCATTACGTGATGTTCTTGTTAATTGCAGATCCAATATTTTTTTATTTAGGAATTAGTGCATTGAGATAAAGATAAAAATGGTTTTTGTGATTGGAGTTGGAGGTTTGGTATTTCGTTAAATTATTATGTTTGGGTAGTTTAATAAATTTATAGTTACAATTTGTAAGGCTCTGGGAACTATAGTTCGGGATTGTTGTGTTTGGTAGGGGTGGGCAAAAGATCTAATTTTCTTGATCTAATCTACTTTTGCTCCAATCTAATCCATTTAAAATCCATTTTATTAAAAATCCAATCCACTTAAAATCCATTTTAATGGATTTGGATTTCAATCTAATCTACATTTCATATATTTTATGGATTGGATATCCATTCTATAAATCAAGATTTTCAATTGAAATTTTTAGTTAGGTTAGGTTAAAGGTTGAGATGGACTAGGCTAAATTCAGACTCGAACGAACCTTGCTCGACGACCTGGACAGACCGGGCAAGCCCGACGACCCTAAAGGGTCGGTCGGACCCGACGACCAAAACGGGCTGGGCGGGCCTACCCGACGATTCGGACGGGTCGTGCCTGATGACTTATACGGACTGAGCAAGCTTGAGACCCTGATGGGTCGAGTGAGCTTGACGACCCGAATAGGCTTAGTTGTGTTGGCATTAAGAACACAAGTTTTAGAAAATTTAATTTAAATTTCTTTTATAAAAAATGGATTCTGAATTTTGAACTTGATCCAAATATTTGGACTAAATTTAAATCTTGATCCAAATATTTGGATCTGGATTTAAAAAAAATCCAAACTAGTTTTGCCAGGGATTTGGATCGAAAATCTAATCCAATTATTTGGATCTAAAATGGATGTGGATTGGATCATTAAAAATTCAATCCATGCCCACCCTTAGTGTTTGGTGATGTGAGAGTAAATTAAAATATTTAAGGTCTGGTGGTTATTTTTGCTTTGGGCTAAATGCATTTTTCATGGATGACTATATGCAGAGTTTTTTTTTTTATATACATTGGAACTAATACTGGTTGATTTGCTTAATTTATATAATGAGCATACTTTTTGGGGTTTCGTACTTCTAGTCATTGTTTTATAATTCGGTATATGGTAAGTGTGGAGTATATTATTATTATTTTCGGTGCATGTAGCGTGTTTTAGTTGCTTGACATATATTTAGTTCTTTTTTTTTTAACGTGAGGGAAAAGTTTAATCAGATGACGTTAGAGTTGTTTGGCATTTGCTTGGTTGAGTTTTGTTATAGGTGTTTTATCATGGCATCTTTCATCACCTTTATACCTATAAAAGGTTGGAGTTTTATTTTGGTTCGACAGCCAATGCGTGTGTCAGTAACTTCTTTACTCAATAATTTAATGTTATAAATGATTTTCCCACCCACATTTGTTAATTATTTATTTATTTAATTAATTAAATTTCACGGATCTTACACACTCCGCTCTCAAAAGATGCTTCTCCAAAGTTCACCTAACAAGGCTATCAAAATTTGTGAGATTTAGAACTCGTATGGTATCCTTCTCAATCTCCCTATGAGATCTAGAACTCTCAATTGAAGGAACGAGAACAACTATCAAATTAAGATAGCACAATCAAAGCTCACAAGATATACTTTGTAGATTTAGTTTAGTCAACTTTAACTTTCTTGTGTAGTCTAGTCAACTAATATTTGACTCGTCTACTCAGTATAATTATCTGACTTTCATCTTGTATGCTCTTATTTTGACTTTTAATTGTTTCGTCAATATGACTGGTCTAATGAACAAGTTTGAGTTTCATATAATTTGATCTTACTTTAACTTGTCTAGTGAAGTTTTTCTTCTATCTCATTTGGTTGACTTCTAGCTTGGCTCGGTTCGTCTGCCTTATACTTCCAAACTTATAATAAAAGTGACAAAATTAGAAGTGAATTTTTAGTTTGTTTTGAAGTTAATTTTATTTTAATTTAGGAAAAGCTTAAATGGCCCTATTTTTTTTCTCGTAAACTAAAAGAGGAAGAAATAAAAATAAAAATAAATTTTGGTTACACATTAAAAAAACTATTACAATATCTTCATTAGTTATATAGTTAATTAGGGTGATTATAAATTCATAATAAATAGTTTAACCAATTCCAAATCAGAAAAATAAAATGTAAATAGTAATTGAATTTGTTGATTATTATGTGACTATAATTTTCATCTTACACACGAAAATCATTCATCTTAATTTTGAATTAAATGAAACTTAAATTAATAAATTGTATATGATTTTCAAACTATATTTCTATCTATAAATTTAAAATACGAGCAAACAACGAAGAAGGTAAATAATTTTTTAAAATTCTCCTACAATCACACTAACCATGACTTCAATGTAGATTAAAAAAAATACCAAAATTATACACTTAAATGAACTTAAAAAATAAAGCCATTAACTCGGTAATCACAACTCCAACTTAGAAGTAAGTAAAAAGTAAATAAAATCTTGCTTGACTTTCCTTTAACAATATCCTTTGAAACACATCTTATCCATTTATGTCACTTACTTTTAAGTTATTCGTATGGGCAATTTTGAAATAAAAATACTCTAAAATGTTGTTTTAGAGTCGCCATTCGTCAATTTGATAGTAATTAATTTTTCTTAATTCTTCCGTGAAGGCATGTTTCTAAAAGGTAAGGTATGGCTCTAAAACCTCAAATAACAAAATGTTTGGAGACCCTAACAACATGAACACACTGGTGTACATAAATTGAATTGAGAGCACAAGTAAACCATTACTCGGGAAAACCAAAAAATGGCCCAACTTGGTGTCCCGGTAAAAGTACTATCAACGTCATGCAAACTCTCTCAAATTCACATTCCCAAATCCTCTTTCATTTCCAACTGTCTCCCTCCATTTCCCTCCTTCACTACCAAACCTTCTCTCCTTGTCCAACCTAACCAACCGTTATCGGCGCTTCGTTACCGCACTCTCGCACCCTGCAACTGCAATAAGTCAGGTACTTTCTCCGATTAATTTGGATTCGGCTTTTTCTCAAACACCTTATCGTTCGCTACGACTTCCAACTTCACTTCTCCTCAGCTGTTATTCTCACCTCGTTCAGTTCTTCTTTGTTAGATATTATTTCGCAATTGGAACTCGGAAAACCTGAGCCAAAAAGGAAACCGGAGAAACGAGTTAACGGTATATTCTGGATCATTCTCCTCAACATTGGCGTTTTCATCGCTGACCACTTTTTTCATGTAATTTTCTTGCTATCTTTATTTACTATTGTATCTTCTTTATTTATTTTTTATCTGTATATTTTTTAAATTAAAGAAATACAACAAATTTTCACAATTTTAGTGAAATAATTGTTATTATATTTTTTATTTTTCCTTCTTTCTTACAATCCCACAGATCAGACGACATACAAGAATCCAATTAACATGTTTCTTTAACTTTACACATTGGAACAATTTGTTTTTTCAAAAAATCCTATGAAACTAAAACTAAAACAATGTAGAAAGTAATTGGCTTTAAATAAAATACATTTTTACTCTGTTTTCTTCCTTATATGTAAAGAGATGTACTTTGGTGCTTTAAAGTGTTTTTATCATTATTATTCTTATGCACACTAATGGTGTTAATTTTAGCTGATGTATCAAAGGCGTCGCTTATAGATTATCACATGTCAAATAAAATTAATCAAGATAGGCTGTTAAATTGACCAAGTACTATCTTTGTCTAACAAATGCAGTTTTATAAACCAAAGCCAAAAAGAAAACTTAAAGTCCAAACTGGGCAATAAAATATAACGAGGAATCATATTTGTGCTTTGACTTTGCCAATATGAAATTACATCACCATCTCTTGTATTTTTCCGTTTTGGTCTCATTTCTTTGATCACATCGAATGAACGGGGGAGGGAGAAATAAAAGTAATTATGTTTCTGCACATTCTTGATGGGTGTGAAATGCATGGAAATGAGAGGTAGAACAAGAAGAGAAAAGAGAGACAAGGAAGGCTAATATATGACAGATGGAAGGTAAAATGGAAAAAGAGGACAGAAAAAACATTACGAATGTTAAATGCGTTCAAGAGAAAATAGGAGTAAGACAGTCAAACACTATGAAAGGAAAATCAGGAGCTCTTTTAAAGGAGTGTTAAACAAGTGGCATTGCATAAACAGGGTTGTTTCTGTGTTTGTTGCATGATGTCGGGTTTTATATCATTTCTGCAAGGTTAATTGGGCAAAGGATTTGTACTTGTACCACACGTGGCCTGCTTGGTACCAGTTTGTCACAGCTACGTTTTGTCATGCTAATTGGTGAGTGTCTTACTCTCTTATTTCAGTTTTTCCATGTTGTTATTTTTCTTTTTCTGAAGAACATATTCTAGGTAGAGTTTTCTAAGATGCTTTTAATCAGAATTGGAGTTTTACCTTAGTAAGTTTTGTTATAAAGGTTTCAATATATTTGATATAAGAAGTTAGTTATGTAGGTGAGATTGTAATTGTAAAATTAGAGATCAGCACTAAAAGCACTGAATCAACTGTATCTGAGTGCTTTTCCATTCTAAATTTAGGTTGTTCCAAATAAGGAAGCGTAGACACCTCAAAATAATAGTCTAATCATGTCTAATGTGTGTCGGACACTTTGAATACTCTTGGCTGCATTTTATGAATTAATTGTACTTTTATATTTTAAGCTTTGATATGAATAAAGATGAGAGAGTTAGATGAATAGCAGCATTTTTTATTTAAGCAACCATTAATTTTTTAAATTAGTTCTCATTTGATCTATGACTGTGTTTTATATTAATTTTTTTATTTTATTTTTGTGCACTATTTTCTCACTATCTCATTTTACAAGATGACTAATGCATTAATTTGTTCAGGAAGCATCTTTCTAGCAACCTTTTCTTCCTGTACATTTTTGGTAAGGCTGTGACACGGTCACTTGTCTTTCTCGTAAGTGAGTTGTTATGGGATTGATGCTTGAGAGTTTGTTATGTTGTTGTTTCCACAATAGGAAAACTTGTTGAAGAAGAGGAAGGGAACCTTGCTTTGTGGCTTTCTTATATTCTTACTGGTGTAGGAGCAAACCTCGTTTCATGGTTGGTTTTACCTAGAAATACAGTTTCTGTTGGAGCTTCTGGTGCTGTTTTTGGGTTATTCACCATCAGTGTCCTTGTAAAGGTACCTGGAACTGGATTCTAGAGTTCATCTGTTTGCCGTATTTCTTCCAAGTTTTAACAGTCAAGCTTTTAATTAATACAGATGTCCTGGGACTGGAGGAAGATCCTTGAAGTGCTTATATTGGGTCAGTTCGTTATAGAGAAGGTGATTAGAGATGTTGGAACTTAAGGTCATGTTACTTTTTCAACATGCATCCAGAATCATGTGTCATGCTACATAAATGGTTGAGTAATGATATATCATCGCTCTCCACTATAAACACCTAACTAACATTTTTCATTTCCGTCTATTTCTTTTTTCTTATTGCACCATAATACATATTATACTCTTTGTCACTAGGTGTCAAATAGATAAAAGGTATCCATAAATCATGTTTGCATATGGTTTCCTATGTATGTGATGTTTTGGTGTGTTTTGATTCATCCCTTGAGTGAACTATATATGATCCGTATCATCTACAAGCCCCTCATTAATATTTGTGATTTCCTTTTGTCTCTTTTAAGTTAATAACGATGTGATGATCTCTTATGTGGTCTATTGGTGAATATCACATTGGTGTTTCTCCCTTTTTCCAACGAGTTGTATCAAGGTCACTAGTAAGTTATAGTGTTCTGCTCAGATAGTACAGTGTGGTAATTTTCTCTTATGTGTTGGCTCGCGGTCTGTTGGTGAAGATCTCCCTAATGTTCTGCCCTCAAATTATCTAACAAGCGGTACACCGCTTACGTGTGATGTCTTTTCCTCACTAGGTGTCAAATAGATGAAAGGTGTCCATCAATCTTATATGTAGATGGTTTCCTATCTGTGTTGATGCTTTTTATTGACCAATTATCTATATTTTGGACAAAACGGCCATAATTTTTATTCGTTTGTTCTTTGCTTTATGCCAACTATTATCTATCAGTGCTCTGTATGATTGATCTTTTCTTTATGTGTGTCCTAGGTTATGGAGGCAGCCCAAGCTTCAACATCATTGTCAGGAACCTTTCGCGGAGGCTACACATTGCAAAATGTAAATCACATAGCACATCTTTCTGGCGCGCTTGTCGGTGTGCTTTTGGTTTGGCTTCTTAGCAAAGTTCCTTCTGCACCTTCAGATCAATAATCCACGCAGTTCAACATAACAGGCCAAACTACGGGCGTACCTTAGCTAGACCAATAATAACAAATGTGACGCTTTGCTACATCTGCTACTATTGATGCTAGGCATTCAAATAACATCAATATCTGTTGTAGGGGTATTTTCTTGTTAAGAACGCTTCACTATATACGCTTTGTTGTTATAGAAACCTTGGTATTGAGAAGTATAGCTCAAATCCACCGGACCATGTACCACACAAATGAGTAATACACGATAATGAAGAACTTGCAAGAAAAATTAGACGATTAAACCGAAAGAGCAAAAAAATATCTTTAAAAGAAGTTTAACATGATTTAATTAAAGTATTAACCAATTTCAATCTATGGTCGGAAATTTACTTTGAATAGAGATTACAACTCTTTGGTTTTTGACGATAGTCCATACAGGTTATATTTATACAGAAAAATAAATGTCTATCTAACTTTTATAAAACGTGCCAAAATAGTTGGAGAAGACACGTGAACAATGTTTCACATGAGTTTGAAATATCAACCAATATGAGTTTAAAACATTAACCAAAACCTAATTTAATATAACAAATGATGAAGTTATAGATGATCTAATACCTCTAAATAGAAGGTCTTATCTAATGTTTTTTTAAAATAATTATATTTAAATAATATATAAATATATAAAGTACATAAATTGATATTAAAATTAATTGTTATTTTTATTTAATGAATAATTACGTTAAATGAACAAAAAATTTAAATGAACGTTGAATTCTGATTTTCTAATTTGTGAATAGCATTTTTGTGGAATTAGTGTAAAATCATAATATTAAATAATATAATAAATTACTAATCTATTATACTACTAAGAAAAATCATCATCATTATTGTCCATACTTTTATTATTGACACGTGTGCAAATATTCGGATTCTTGGTCATTTTATACATTGTCAGTTACAATATTATCCCTCCTTATTATACTAACACATGTAAAAAGTTTGTCCTTTGGTCATTTACATCGTTGGATATATGCCTTTTCGAGAATTTTGAAATTCAAAATCCCCTCCATTCTCGCAAAGTTGTGTTCCTTCGTTTTCTCTCTCCCCAAACCTTCATTGGAGGATCATGATGAGAATAAAGGTGGTGTATATTTTAATTTAGCAACGACGCATCTATTTTTATATAATATACAGATGTTTATATTTACATGTGTTTCTTTTTAAAAATTTTAATATTAATTTCATGTTGTATTTAACTTATACGGGTCATATTACACAATATGTCGACATTTTACTTCAACAACGACCCGTGCATATACACTTCATCTAAATATAATATATATCTATTTATATCTACATATGTTTTTATTAAAAAATTTAACATTAACGACATATAGTATTTATTTTGTAGAGACCATATTACAATATGTTTACAATTTACTTTAATAACGACAATGACCGTACATATACATTTCATTTTAATATAAAATATAACTCAAAAGTATAATTGTAAATTTTAATCCTATAACAATAATGTCTTACTGTACATTACTAATTTATAATTTAAAATAAACACATTCATATCTAACTATTATTTTTTAATCTTATTATTATTATTATTATTATTATAATCTATTATTATTAACATAATAATAACTATATTAATTATATAATAGTAAAATATAATTATATAAATAAATAATTTATTTAAATATAACATTAATTATATTAATTTTTTAATCTAAATTATAAAAAAAATTGATTCGTGCATACACATGGGTATTCCTACTAATCTATTTCTTAAAAGGAATATGATTTTAGAGCATCTATTTCTCAATATATAAAAAATGATTCTTAAACATCTTATCTATACATAAGACAACCATCACCAAGTGTGAAAAATTCTTATCAAACACAAAAAGCATCACATAAAAAATTAACTAAAAGTGGAAATCTTACCCGCTCTATTTGTTTGACACATGGAGGAGTGTGGTGTTTACACGTGGTATTGAATATACATTTCATCTCCTGTCCTAAAACCCTAATCTTTCACTCCGAACTTTTCTCTCACCCTCTACCGCCTCACTCTCTATGAGCAAAACCTTATTTCTCTTTCTTCACTCTCAATATCTCAATGCCTTGGTTGTCTTTCTTCTCACAGTCTTCTTTCTTCACAAGAAACCCTATTTTTTATTCTTGGCCCTCACTCTCTTGTCATCGTTATCTCCTATCTCTTTATTCTCACTCTATGCGCTCTATGTCAAAGAACTTCTAACTTTTTCTCATACCTACCATGCCCTCTTCCATTTTTTTCTCCTCAACACTGATTTATTTTTTCTTCTCTATTGGTACCAGTTTTGGTTCTGGCTTTCGCATTTTATCAAGTCTCCAAGGTTTTATCTTTCCCATTTTATTGGGTCTCGAAAGTTTAATCATTTTCTCTTCACCACTGATTTTTGTAGTTATATATTTAATTTTTTTTTATCATTTTCTCTTCACCACTAATTTTCATAGTTATATATTTGATCTATTTTTATTAATATTATTTTTTTCAGATTTTCAATTAGGGTTTCGCTTTGCGCTCTAGATTTCTCTCAAGTTTTGGTTTTCGTTCTTGCTCTTCTTTTATGTTTTTTTTTCTCTTTTTGACATGGCTCTCTCTATCTCTTTATTTCCATGGTTTATGTTTTTCTTCTTCCACTTTTTGTTGACATTTTATTCCACTTTTTGGACTATGAAGCTTCTTTATGACCTGAAATCTTCACCAATAAGTGCTTTTGGCTTTTTATTGGGAATGATTGTGTATCAATTGAATGTAAATATTAGTTTCTTATGTTTTGGTGTTTGACCAAGCGTGTGTTTTGGTTGTATCTGTAGATTTTGTTTCAATTCATTTTGTGTATTTTTTGCCTCTTCATGCAGTTTTTGGTTATGAACCAAATTCAATTTTTCCAATTGAAATGGTTACATTAGCTAAAACCACATGTTTTATGCCTCTTCCCAAAACAAAAGTAATTGCTAGCGGGGCGATAAGTGTTTTTTAGACCCTATTTTGTATGAATGTTATTGAGGATATAATTTAAAAATTTTCTTAGCACACTTAACAAATAGGTTGAGTTTGACACTAGAAATAGAGAAAAGGTTTACCTCTATGCTAGATGGAGTTCAAGAAACATTTCTGATAGAGCATAGTTTTAAGGTATGTTGTTTTTCTCTCTTCCTCTTTACTGTATTTTTTATATTTTCATCCTTTTTTATAACTAGAAATGTTTATTCTTTTAGATATAATATTGTAACTAATGTCAAGTTAGAGTAATATGTGTTGGGTATTGGACTCCCTTCCTATGTGGAGAAAAGACCCAAAACTTCAGAAGTCCATGTCTCATTTAAACTAGTGATGAAGGGGCTGCAAAATAAATAGAGAGGCAGAACAATAGAGTCAGAACACAATGAAAATCCTAGCACAAAGAAGGAGATGTAGAGGAAAAAATCTGTTCACATTTTTCACAGAGCTGTCACCGTAAAATCGGCTCTACGGATTCGCGCACCGTTGGATCGAGCTTTTACAGCAGGTTCGGAACACATTGTTCTTCATTCTGAGTGATAGGATCGCAAATACGAGGTCTGAGTTGGGAGATATTAATTTTGCACTACAATAGTGATTTTATAGGTTTTTCTTCTCTTGTTCTTCTCTATTTGAAAACTTTGTTGCTTTGCTATTTGGTTGACTGTTGGCTGTTGGGACTAATTTGCGTTGTTGATTGAGACTCTTCTGTACTCTTGTTAATCATAATGGAGTTATTTCTTTGGTTTGGACGACTCATGATTTTTACCCTTAATTTGAGGGGTTTTCCACATTAAAAATCTTGGTGCCTTTATTTGTGATTGTGGTTATTTATTATTGCTGCTCTTTGATTGTTGTTGCTCATAGATTTTTGCAAGTTAGGGAAAATTATATTTGCTGCATTCTCGGGTATATTGTTTGTGTTGTTGTTTTCCTCATCAATATGTTGGTACAGGCATATTGTCATGGTATGCAAGCACTTGGGCTGCAATGGCATTTGAATGGTGATGGTGCATGTTTGATAGTCTTTAATAGCACTTTAGTTTCTTCCTGTCTGTTATTTCATGTCTAGTTTTGATGAAAAGGGGGAAAATTACATTCTTTTGGTTCATTTTATATATGCTATAGATCTAATTTATGATCATTGAGTAATGTGGCAAGTTGACTTGCCATTGACACTATTAAGGTGAAAATGGACTATGATGGTTGTGAATTCTCATTTATGTTTGTAAAGTGTTAGGTTCGAATCTTTCTTCTTTATAGTTGCTATCAATTTTAACTTTTTCAAGCAAATATAGAAAAGATACCTTATTATTTTCACCTTTTGTCAGAGTAAATCAGCATATACATTATCTCATAATAGTAGTATACTCAACAAAAGGATTCAAATTTTATTTATCATTGTTCTATGTCTCTCACATTCTCATTTTTCTGTGATAACATTTTTGTTTTGTATCAATCTGCATTAATTTCACATGAAATAATATTTTGTCTTCTATGAGCATTTTCATGTTTGTGATGTCTATACCCATTGTTTATATCAATCTCCTTTTTTCATTTCTACGACTTTTTTTTTCTCTTACTTATATAATTATGAGCCATGTGTCAATCAAATTCTATTGTTTATAAGCTTTTTTATTGGTGGCCTGAAATTATTCATCAGATGTTGATCATCATATCAACATTGTAAAAATCAGATATTGATCACATGTAGTTAAATCTTAAATATACAATTCATATTTTTAAAATTTAAACTTCTATCCAATTAATTTAATTGAAATGGGATACAAATTGAAAACTTTCTTTGGATTTTAAAGGATTCAAAATCAATGTTCATTATAAGTAGTTTGTTCAAACAAATTTATTTATGTTCATTTCGATTTACATTATTTTTATGCAAAGTATCTCTTTAGTTTAAGAATTGGCATTTTATCGTTCAGTTTTTACCTTTGAATGAAATGTTGATGAAATTTTACAACTCAAATAATATCAAATAAGTAAATAACAATGTAATACTAATTATTATAATTATTTTAATATTAATCATACTATTCTCTGATTAACTTTATATTTTTTCTCTCAAGATTTACCATTTGACTTTTGAACTTATGTTCGTCAACATACTTTCAATTATGTTGTCCCGCAATTTCTTGCAAATATTTTTTCATAACAAAATTTTGTTTATATTTCCTACAAAAAAAATTTCAAAACAAAATTGGCAAGAAATATGAGTTTTTTAATAGTGTTCTTTGAAGTAGACAATGACAAAAGAAGCAACAATATGTTTACCTTATCTGTGAAATGTTTACCAATTGTGGTCATACTAAGTTAGACAATATTCTAATATTTTGGAAAACCAATTGTGGGAAGATTATGTTTGACAATTGATCTGAAACACTTCTGATGATATTTACTTTATATAATTATGTATGTATTATGTTGGGTTACATATTTTATATTGTTTCATCTATTCAAATATAACACATTTGTTTGAAAATTTAGTTTTGACATCTTATTGAATATTTCAGTAATAAATAATTTTAGGGTTAAATAGGCTTTCTGCCCCTTAACTTTCAGTGAATTTTGGAATTAGTCCATTTCAAAACTTTAGACCAATTTAGTCATTCATCTTTCTAAATACGTGAATTTAGTCTTTTTAATCAAATTTTGTTAAGTTTATTTGACATTTCAAACACGTTTCATAATAATATTTGACTTAACATTAAAACAAAAATGTATCAAACAGTATAAACAACTTAAATACAATCATGAAATGCTACGAAATATCAAATAAACCTAACAAAATTTGATTAAAAGGACTAAATCCACGTATTTCGAAAGATAAAGGACTAAATTGGTCTAAAGTTTTGAAATGGACTAATTCTAAATTTCACTGAAAGTTAAGGGACCAAAATCATATTTAACCCATAATTTTATGTTTATAATTCTTTATAAACGTTTTGACATCTTACTGAATTGATTTTGACATTTATCGAATATGTCATTTACTTCTATAACCTTAAACATTTTAAGACATTGAATTTTATTTAATTGAAATATAAAAGTGCTTTTTAAAAATATATAAAGGTATTTTTATATAATTGAAATATAAAAATCACTTTTAAAAATATATATTAAGATATTTATATGAGAAGATTAAATAAAATCACGTTTAGTTAACTATCATTTAACATTTAATTTATGTCAATTTTAATTTTAGTTAAACCTATTATATTTTAATTTTATACTAATTCATTTGAATTAAAGATAATAGGATTAAATATGTTTTTTGTCCCTCAAGTTTCAGTGAAATTTGGAATTAGTCCCTCTTCATGATTTTTGACCAATTTAGTCTTTGACCTTTAAAATTGCGTGAATTTAATCCTTTTAACCAAATTTTGTTAAGTTTATCTGACATTTCAAGCGCATTTCATAATAGTATTTGAATTGTTTACACCGTTTGACACATTTTCGTTTCAATGTTAACTCAAATATTATCATAAAATGAGTTTAAAATGTCAAATAAACTTAACAAAAATTGGTAAGAAGGATTAAATCCACACATTTCTAAAGATGAAGGACTAAATTGGTATAAAATTTCGAAGATTGACTAATTTCAAAATTCACTGAAACTTGAGGGACCAAAAACATATTTAACCAAAGATAATATGATTAATTTTTTGTTATAATTAATTAGTATTAGTTACTGTTGCTTAAAATTTGTTCATTTATTGTGGTTGAAAAATAACTAAAATTCATATGAAATGGAAAAAGTTCCTTATATCTAATGTGAGGTTGTTGTGGCCATATTTGGTAAACTTTTCATATACAGTATATAGTCAATTATTCATCAAAAGTATTGTCAAATATTGTCTGTCAAATGGTTTTAAAATAGCTAATTCTTTCCATGACGAAATTGTACTTTTAGTGTATAATATATTGGACAGAAAAGGAATTGTATTATTTTACATCAGAAACCACTAATTTACTTGTAAAACAACAAAAGGAAGTCTGGCTTTCCATTTGGATATATATATTCTTAAAAAATGTCAGTGTCCATTACTTATAGTCTCGAGTCCATGCTTTCTTATTGCAGAATTTTGATTCTACATTTTAGTGCAATAATGTTCAAATTTAATAAAAAATAATTAAAAATTCATATCATAAATCTTTGAAAATAAGAATACATAAATGTTCTTTAAAAAACAAGAAATGAAACTGTCATAGTTAACACATACTACTAAGAAAAGTACACACAAAGTAAGTTCTTTCAATTTCCACTCAGAAAATGTCATTGCATATCTTCAATATGGACATTCTATCAAGTGTCATTGTCTTATGGATGGAAGTATTCGTGAAGAAGCAAAAATTACACAGAAGATGATTCCTGCTAAAAAGTTGGACAATAGAAGTAACAATTATCCAAGTAAATATGAATGTCATTTGTGGTATATCATCATGTATACTTGACCTTATAACATTGTGATATTTGTTCTTCAGAGAAAAAAACCCAAATCTAAATAAAAGCAATACAGAAACTGTTGGGAAATCACGTACTAAAAATAATAATCTCTTCAAGCGAAAGCACACCCACAAATAAAAGCAGAAAAATATAAATAAAAACACACAGGAAATTTAACGTGGTTCGACACCTCAAGGCCTATATATCCACAATCACTCAACAAGAAGTATTATAAACCAAGTGCAATTTTTCTGACCAAAATTGTAAGCCCTTCATAATGCAATTTTTCTGGCGAAAATTGCAAACCTTCCAATAACACACAACTACCCAAGCCCCTCATACACCTAAGAGACCTATTGAGTTGTGGTGACAACTCCAAAACCAAATCTTTACTTTTATAATACTTTTCTACTGCTCTCTTCTTCACATTACTCAATGTGGGACTTTGGTGAATACTCACTTGAGAACCAACATATCCTTCCTTCACCAAAAGTCTCATGTGCTATGGAACAAACACTTGACACACCACCAACAAATATGCTTAAACCACTATTGCTACTAGTGATCCAACACATCTGCTTGAACCACTCTTGTCACTGGTGATCTACACAGACTCATTAACGATGACAATCTTGCTTCATCATCGACCCTCATCGCCTTGCACATCAGACTCGTTGTCAGCAACTTTCACATCATTGTCACTAACAATTCTCTGATACTCAAGGAGAATCCATCATCAACACCACCTTGACCAAGCCATGGCACCGTCACAACACCACGATACAACACCCGCTGCTGACGAAGCATAGCGTGAGCCACGAAAAAACACCACCATTGGAGATCTCGAGCTCCACCCTCACCATGCAAATCCAACGTTACCAAACATCATAGTCCACCAAACGCAATAACCAGAGCAGATATGTAAGTCGTAGAGCACTTTCTCCATGCACATGTCACAAACCGCGACTCACACAGATCAAATCTCCATCGTACATCACTCATTAGGCTACACAAGCACCATTTGCAACCTCCTCTATCGATCTGGGAGCATCTTGCCACACATGAACTCTACTCTCTTCAAAGGATGTTGATTCTGGTCAATATACCAAAATGGTCCTCTTCCTCCCTTGATTAGAAAGCCTTGGTCAGAACCTTAGCTCTGATACCACTGTTGGGAAATCACGTACTAAAAATAATAATCTCTTCAAGTAGAAGCACACCCACAAATAAAAGCAGAAAAATATAAATAAAAACACACAGGAAATTTAACGTGGTTCGACACCTCAAGGTCTACATCCACAAACACTCAACAAGAAGTATTAAAAACCAAGTGCAATTTTGCTGGCAAAAATTGCAAACCTTCATACAATTTTTTTATGGACCAAAACTGCAAACCCTTCATAGTGCAATTTTTGTGGACCAAAATTACAAACCCTTCATAATGCAATTTTTCTGGCGAAAATTGTAAACCTTCCAATGACACACAACTACCTAAGCCCCTCATACACCTAAGAGACCTATTGAGTTGTGGTGACAACTCCAAAACCAACTCTTTACTTTTATAATACTTTTGTGTTGCTCTTTTCTTCACATTACTCAATATGGTTCTAAATGAACTTTCTTAAAAGCTTCAAACCAGAGGTATAGTAATGTTTGCTCTGCTGATTCATTCTAAATGGTTTCAAAATTAAAAGGTTTAATTAGTCGGATGGTACCCACTTAGGTACAAGTGTGTCAATCTGGTACCCACTTTTAAAAAAGTGTCAATTGCATCCTAACTTTTCAAAAAGTGTTTCAATTAGGTCCCTTTCAGACGGAGTTGACTAACGCCCTTAACGACGTGCCACGTGTCACTTTGTGGTTTATTTTATTTTATTTTATTTTTATTTTATTTTAATTTTTTGAAAAAAATAATAAAAATGCCACGTGTTAGGTCCTTGTGTGTGACATGTGATATTGTCAGTGCCACGTGGCGTTGCAGTGCCACGTGGCGTTGCAGTGTCATGTGTTAGTGTCACTGTTAGATGCCATTGTGTTGATTTCGATTTAGTTTTCATATGTCTTTTTGTTTCAATTTAGCACTTACTTATGTGTATCTGACTCAATTTTGTCCCAATTATTTTAATAATTAATATTTTTGTAATCTATTTTTTATAAGATTAAAACTAATTAAGTACAAATATTTTTACAAAATTAAGTACTAATATTTATATTGTTTCTCTCAATTTCAGACCCAATTTATTATTTGTATAAATGTTTTACAAATATTTCTTATTAAAAATGAACTTTTAACATATTACTTTATTAATTACTTTTTTATTAAGTACTTATGTTTTGTTAATTATTTTTTTTTTCAAAATAGAACAATATTGTCTCTTATTAATTTTAACCCAAAATTTCTATTTGTATGAATGTTATACTAATATTTTTTTTATTAAAAATGACTTAATAAAATGACTTTTACCACTAAATTTTAATATAAATATCAAATATTTAATTTTTGTAAAAATTTTATACTTAATTACATTTAATTTTATAAAAAAGGATTTTAATTATTAAAAAAAGTTGGGTCAAAATTGAATCAGATACACATAAGTACTAAATTGAAATAAAATGACATATATGGGGACTAAATCGAAATCAACACAATGACATCTGATAGTGACACTAACACGTGGCATTACAATGCCACGTGGCACTGACAATGCCATGTGTCACACACAGGGACCTAACACGTGGCATTTTAATTTTTTTTCTTTCAAAACAATTAAAAAGATTTTAAAAAAATTTAAAAAAATTTAAAAAAATTTAAAAAAATTTAAAAAAATTTAAAAAAATTTAAAAATTTTAAAAAAATTTAAAAAATTTTTAAAAAATCAAAAAAATCATAGACTGACATGTGGCACGTTGTTAAAGGCATTAGTCAACTCCGTCTGAAAGGGACCTAATTGAAGTACTTTTTCAAAAGTTGGGATGCAATTGACACTTTTTTAAAAGTGTGTACCAGATTGACACACCTATACCAAAGTGGGCATCTGAGTAATTAAACCAAATTAAAATGCATCTATTTTTGAAGAGAATGGTCAAAATGAATCAAAAGATGGAGGAAAGAAGAGGAAGTTGGTTGGTTCTCCACAAATTTGTTCCCGAAGTATTGATATACTAGGTTCTTCAAATATTGCAAATATGTTTAATATTTTTAATAAACCATTGACATCTTTATTTTTTAACAAAGTCCTAATTTTTTTCACTAAATCTAAATGCAGAATTCATAATCTAATTCTACTTAGTTGGACCTTTGAAACATAATCTAATCTAACATAGTCCTTGGTTTTTTAAATTATTTATACACTATTCATGATCTTTTTGTGAATGAATGATCCATGTTTGGTATTTATGCAAGAGTCTTTGTTTTCTGGAGTTGATTTAATTATGTAATCTATATAGTTGATTTTATCCAGTGGGATAAGGTTTTGTTGTTAGTGTTATCCTTTTCAAGTTTTAGTGTGCAATATCAACCCAAATGTTATGATTCTTCAAATTCAAATTATGGGATTAAGGTATAAGCTCTTTCAGATAATTCAACCAACATTTTATCACAGTTGATCTTCCATTAATCATTATTGAATTCATCTCTACTACTATACTCCAGTTATAATTGTTTCTTAACATTTTTGACCCAACAAATGGTATAGACTTGTTATAATCCCGTCTTGGATTGAACATTTTCAATTAAATGGTTCAACATAGTTTTTATAACACTAATCCCACAATTCAATTTTTCATAAATTTTTACTCTATTAATTTGGAAAAAAAAATATAAACAATAAAGGAAGAATCTATCAACTGAACATGTTTTATGAGAACGACTACCTAAAGAAGTCCCCCAATTGTTTGATTTCATTCCCCAAGTGTATTTTCATATGTTTTTACTGTATAAATACGTTGTGAAGTGGTTGATGGGATGATTCCATTATTTTACTATGCATTATACTTCAAATTTTTAAATTTTCAATTTTTAACAACTTGAATTCTATTAGAGATCTAAATTATGTCCCTAAAATTTCCAAATCATGTGAATCAATCTAATGTATGAAAGTAAATACCATTATTAAATTCACAAATGAAAAGACATAAGGAAAACTAGGTGAATCAATCTACTGGTTTCACAACAGGCAGGCATGGGTGTGGCTTTTTCCTTTACCATGTTTGAGCCATTTTGAATATTCACACTGAAGTTAGCAAGTTGTATCATATGGAAATTGATGAATCCATTTCAAGCCCATTACATGGCCCATATTCACCTCAAGGCCCAAGTCCACAAAAAGGTCCAATAACTAGAAGCATGATAAGAGAATTCAAAAAGGCTTACATTAAGATGACAATAATTCTCAAGGCCATCAAATGCTTTTCTCATGGGCTAAAGAGGACATCAAAATATGATGGGTTTCATGTAAAGCATTGGTATAGTTTTTAATTTTGGGTCATATGTTAGGCCATACTTTATAAAATAATTGGTCAATGTACATTGTTGATTAGCTTTCAAATTGGGCTAATTCAAGCCCAATTGCGAAGCTTGGCTGAGAGTGTTCTCAAGGCACATGTTCCGCATGGTGCCAAGCATGAGAAATGTGAAGGGACACTTGGCACATGATCCTTGCATCCCTTACATAACACGGATTTAAGAGGTTTCTTGTAGCCTAAGTGAAGTTTGCATTTCATTTCAATGTTTGCATTGCATCTTGGCCGACCTCTCTACTATAAATGAGGGCCTTCACCACTTGTATTTGGTTACTCTTTACTTGGTAATTGAATGATGTTGAGATCACTCCATACTATTGCCTTAAGAGTCAAAGTTAGACTAAGCTTCTCTTTTAGCTCTTCTAGTCTCATTCCCTAGGATAGGTCTCCTTTCTAGAACTTCACTTCCATAATCCATAACATTGTTCAAGGGCCTCCAACCTTGCTCCACTCATTCGTGCCTCATGGAGTTTCTCCTCCCTACATCCATGCTTGAAGCTCCATCATAAATATAACATTTTGTATCTTTAGAAGATAGAGTGGGTTAGACTTTTATTTAGATATGTAGGTTATTTTTTTAATTGTAATTGTTTTAGTTCTTTAATAATTATAAAAATTCATTCACTTATTTAGTTCCATAGATTTGTTGATGCATGAGGAACTTCTCTTTTCCATGTTCTTGAGAATATATTCTTTCAAGAAACTAGATATAAGTGAGGAATCATATTTTGTCAATTGATTTTTATTAATTTGATTTAATTTTTTGTTATTATTACATTTTAGATTTGCATTTTTTATTTTAGTACATTTAATCAGTATTTTATCTTATAGGTATTTAGATATGTTTCTTATTATAAGTAACATTTGTTATTAGTTTTGTAATAAAATTGAGAAAACAATAAAAATAAAAATAAATTGTGGGAGAGTAATTATATTTTGTTATATATAAAAATAAAAATTTATCATTACTATCAAATATATTGTTTTAGTATAATAATATGTTTAAGAATGTATAAAATTATGTGAAGATTTATATTTGGCTTAATTTTATGCATTAAAAATATTATCTTACGATAGTTTTAATCTTTTTTTTTTCTTTTTCCTTTACAATATAATGCACAGAAATTAACTGTCACTTTTTTCACACAAAAATATTGGATAAAAATATATAAAACTAAAATTAGATTTGATAAAATTCATAAATACAATACTTTTATTAACAATTATTACATTATTAAAATTATTACTTTTCAATAAAATTGTATATGAATACAATATATATAAATAAATAATAATTAAAAATGTTTAAAGTTTAATTAATAAAATGGTCAATAAAATTAAAATCACAGTACTATCCATTTTCGATATTTATAGTAGTATTTTTTATTGCTGTTAACTAAAAATATATTATTTTGTTCAGTGTTAATTTAAAATATAGAACGATATAAATTTTGTATGCAATGCCTTTATTTTAATTTATTCTGATACAATGAAAATCTACCACTAAGAAAATAATTAAATTTTTTAATAAAATATAATTAAATTTTATCTTTTCCTTCCCGTATTTATTATACATGTATAAGTATATGCACATATATTAAGAATGAATATAAAGAAAGGAAAATAATTTTTTTAACTAAATTTTGACAATTTTTTCTTACAATCTTAGATGACATTTTTTAAGTGGTTTTTTATTTTCTTATTTTTTTATTTTTAACATTTCAAAATCACTTAAAAAAACACATATCATGTTATAAAAAAAAATTATTAAAATTTAGTAATTAAAATATTATTGTCCATAAAAAAATATTAAGAATGCTCATTTTAAATGATGATAAAAATATCATGAGTACACCTACAAATCATAGTTTGATGGGAAATCCTTATCTAAAAATGTCTAACATGCCTACCTGAGAAACACCTCATAATTATTCTGTTTTTTGTTTGTTTCAACATAATCAAAAGAATTAAGATGAATATAATAAATTTTTTACATATGTCATGATCACTGTTTGTGTTTAAACAAATTAAATAAAGTTATTTAAATTTTGGTCTAACAGATAAATTTTTAAACAAAAGATTAAATTTATCTTAAATTAAGATTTGAATAGTACATTAGTAGTGATTTTTGTTTTTTTATGTCTATGTATATATTTGGACATAAAATAAATCTTTCAAAAATTTATAATTCCCATTTTATTTCTGTTTTTCTTCTTGAAAAACAGTTCCTAAAAACAAATATTCAAATATGTTATTTTTTGAACATAAATAAAATATTTGAGTAATTATTGTTTTAAAAATTTATTGTTTATGATATTCTTTTAAAAATTTAATCCAAGCTTCTATATTAATTAATTTATTTTTTTAACATTTTATCAGTTATATTTATTTGTATTCATTTTTAATTCTTTTGTTATATTCAAATTTTACTTACACACTAATGTGACACATTAATGTGACTTTGTAATTTCTATATTGTAAAAGCAAATCATTCGATATAGCAAATATTGTAAATGAAATATTAGTAGAAATATTATTTTCCTAAAAAAAATAATATTATAAACATTTTTTTCTATAAGATTATTCAACCGTATATTTTAAATATATTATTTTTACAATACATTATCTATAACTATATATAAAGGGGATTCCCTTTTTTGTGTCCACATTTCATAATTCCAACTTTACCCTTTATAATTTAATTATTTATTAAATTTTTAAAAATTAATGGTTACTTTTACAAGTTTTTATAAAATTATTTACTTATCTCCTTTTTCTTTTTTTCTCTTACTATTCATCAACAGTTATTTTTCTCTTATTTTCTCCCTACATTTTATTTTATTTTTTATAAATATACTTTTATTTTGTTTATTAAATTAATAACATTACAATATCATCAATTATTAATATAATTCAAAAAATGTGTACACACAGGCGCGATAGCGCCTGTGTTTACACTAGTGTAAATATAAATTCTTTTCCTCACTTTATATATTTTTTAAAATACATCTAATTAAATTTATGTGATATGTTTTTGTTACAACTTATTGTATAGTTAAAATTATTTATTTTTTATAAAATTATATATAAAATAAAATATGTTTTATTATTATTATTATTATTATTATTATTATAGTTTTAATCTATATTAATTAACTTAAATATTTTTTACAATATCATTTTTGAATGAATAAATAAATTTGTAGAAGTAAAAGTCAATTTTGACTTGGTTTACCAAACAAAATACATTATTTTCGCACAAATATTAAAATTATTTTCATAAAACTTATAATTAAATACATTATTTCCCCACAAATATCAAAATTATTTTCATAAGAACATTTAATTGTTTAATACTTTTGTGAGTAAACGTTAAAGTAACTTTTATGCAATTAATATATTTTAAATACCTATAAAATATAAACATTAATATCAACTAGCGTAACACAGACGCTATCGCACCTGTATGTATGTATTCTTTAAATATACGTGATATTATATTAGTAGGTGATAATATTATAATGTTATTAAGTTAATATATATATATATATGAAAAATATATTTATTAAAAATAAAGTGAAATATATCAGAACAGATAATGTTGAAAGGGGGAGCTACTTCAACCTATATGAAGATGGTTTTGATGATGTAAAACGGTTTAGAATCAATCTTGCTTTTAGTTAGGTTGTGTATTAGGCTGTCAGTATGAGATTATTATTTGTAAAACAAGCCTGTATGAAGTTGTAATTAACCATCACATCCTTGCTTGTTGATTCATGAATTGATTAGCTATTTAACTAATGGATTAGCTGAGGGAACTACACTAAGGCAGTGAAAATACCCTCACGATAATCGATTAGGTAAATTCCTAAGCCATTAATGACAACAGAGAACTCTGTATAAAAGTTGTTTTTGAAATCAGTTTCAAGTGTGGACAAATTACAAATCACTGAAAAGCATTCTGAGAAACTGCCCTCTGAGATTCACAGAGTTCTCAAGCATTCTTGAAGATCATTCAAGTGAGGATTCAAGGAGATTGATTTGATTCAACCTTGATAGGTATAGCTTGAATCTAGGAGCAAATTGACAAATTTGCACAACAATAGATGTATTCATTTCTTGATTCTTTCTGATTGTATTTGTGATTACAATTGTTTCACTGCGTGAGGTGAAGGCCTAGGTGCAATTGCGTGGAGGCATTGCTCTTAGGGGGAGTTCTTGATTGGTAGATCAAGATCCTTGGTTCTTAGGTTCTAGGATTATATAGATGTTCTTGTAATTCTTGGAACTTAATTGAGTTAGTGGAATCCTCCTAAGTTGGTTTACTTAGGAGAAGACTGGACTTAGATTCATCTTGAATCGAACCAGTATAAATTGTTGTATCTTGATTCTTTCTATTCTCATACAATCTTTCTTGATTGCTTTAAACAGTCCATTAACACAGAACTGTGAAATTGATTAATTGAGTTATAAGACTTAAAGATACTTTCAAGATTCAACCTAACCAAGTGAAAGACTCATTAATCAATTTAGATACCTTTCTGGGTTGAGCTATTAGACATATATGTTTTTAACAGATAAAAGAATGAACATTGATAAGTAAAGAAGAAGAGAAAAAGCAGAGACATCTGATTTTATAAAAAGTTTGTAAAAGTAACAGTCAATTTTTAATATTTTAATAAATTATTATATTTAAAAGGTAAAATCGGTATTTTGAAGAGTGAACACAAAAAGGGGAATCCCTTTATATATTGTTATAGATTAAATAATATTAGTTTTAAATATAATATAAATAAATATTAATTTAATTTAATTTTTAGATATAAACATTTACATTAGTATCTCATTTATAATATTTATTAATAACTTTAAATATTTGAAAAAAAATCATCATTTTTATATAATTTAAATTAAAAAGTTTTTTACTAAAATTATAAATCAAAACATTTAGACTTTTAGAAAATAAAAATGTATAGTCTTATTTAATCTTTAATATAGAATATTTTCCTTTAATATATTATTTGTAAAATTTATTTTTTACTTATAATGATTACACATGTAACCTATTATCTTTAATGCACATATTCTTGTTTGACATGAACCTGTGTCCGATACTTTATGATACGCTATTGTTACTTATCAATAAAATATCTAATTTATACCGCAGTAATACTTTTATAATGACAATAATTTATAATTTTTTTATGTTAACATCTTTAATACATATGATTTTAATTTAGATTCACACAATAACAATCATATATTTATTATGTTTTTAAGAATTATTATACATTTTTCAATATACATATATCATGTATCGTATCCTAATATTTTCAAAATAAACGTATCAGTGTATCGAATATGTGTGTCATATCTGATACATGTATCGTATCTATGTATCATAGACGAATACTAGATGGAAAATTTTAATTAAATATCATTAAAGTATTACACTTACACGGTAAGAAGAATTTTTTAATACACATTCTTAATTTGTAGTGTTTTACTACAAATGGAGTTTGACATTCTAAAATTATTAATATTATTACAAGAAGCAACAGAGGTTATATACCAAAAATAGATTATATACCAAAAAAAGATTATCTTTTTCTTTTTCAGGATCATTTTATAAGTTTTAAATACAACATGATTACTCTCTATACATGATTGTTTCTAGAGTAAAAAAAATAGATATCATCTTTGTTATATATAAGTTTTTTTATTTTATTTAGGTCGTAACCAATGTCATTTTGTTCTTCTTTCAAAGTCTTTCATAAAAAAATCTATTTTAAATTGTTTTAATTGGTTGTAAATGGTGTCGTGAATCTAAATTTATGCTTAATCGTTAGAATTATAAACTATAATTGATGAAATGCCTTATTCTATAATACTACAATTTCTTATGCAAAATTTGTCATTACATTTTGAAAAATACATTCGTTCAGAGAGATTGAAATATATTTTTTGTTCATAGCGTACATGGACTACTCAAATGTAAAATCCCGATTAGAAATTCTCCGACAAAAAACACCAAAATTGAAGGTGGGTGGAAAAATTTTGTACTTCTAATTACTTTGAAGAAGATTATAAAATAGTGTTTGAATGTGATGATATTAACCATAATCAAAACATTAAAGTTTTATATATTTAAATACTATGTTAATTGCACATTTTTTTCTAACTTTTAGTATTATTGTTATTTATAATAACAAAAATAAAATATTTTAAATAGTCTCGTGTAGTGCTAGAGTACAAAAACTAGTTTATTAAAAAAATAGAACCTTTTATCTTCTCATTATCTTCTTCGTTATCTAAAGGACCTCGAAAAATTAATTTATTAAAAGAAAATCAGTAGTAGCATGTGCTGCCTCTTTGCCATTTCTGTCCAGTTAGGTAGTCGTCGACAACAACGACTCTTAGTGAAGATTTCACGGGCGTCTTCTTAAAAGTTCTTTTTTTCCTTCCAACACCCAGATCGAAACCATCACGACTCCACTCATAGAGTTGGTTTCGACGTCTTCATGGATCAGGCAGTGCCTTCTCTGATGTGTCCCAAATAAGATCGTGTCTGACTCAATAGAGCATGTTCGATGCGGTATCGCACACGCATCGTACACATGTCCGTGTTCAATACAAGAGTCTGACACGAAGGCGCCATTTTTATGATGTGTCATGGTCTTATACCATCAAGCCTTCTTAGACTAAGACAAGTTATATCAACCAAGACAAAATTTAATAACAAATGAAGTGATAATACCTCTAGTCCTTTAAAGATAAATAGAAGGTCTTATACCGCCAAGCCTTTTTAAACTAAGACATTTACTATCATTGGACAATCTATGACGTTCATAACATGATTTTACTGAATCAATTTTTCACAAAGCTCCACCGTGATTGATACTTTTTGTTGGTGCAATCAAATAAAAGTCAATCTTCTAATTAAACAGTAATTGCCTAATTATTTGCACTAATTGTCTAATTTATTGAATTGAGGTGTTTGCTGCATAGAAATTAAAAAGAAAGAAAAAAAACAGTGTTAAGCTAATTCAAGTCATCTTTCAACTAAATCAATTAAGATTTTCACTAAAATAATAGATATTAAAATTTGCAGATAATATTAGAACATAAAAACAATAATAGAACGTTTTTAAAGAAATTGAAGAAATAAAACATATATAGAAGATAAGTGGATTCTCGAGCTGTATTAAAATTGAACTATTCATTTATTATTATATAATTATCGTTCAATTAATTTCTAAATAAACCTCAACTGACTAAGCAAACATTTTATTCATTTGTTAAGTTTCCTGTTTGCTCCATCGTTATGATCTTGTTTAGAGTTCACATGTTTCATCATTTACATGTGAGATAACTCATTAGCTGACTTGGCCAAAACGCACCGTATCACTAAGACCCTTTCCTTGACCCACTGACCCATCTTTGAATAAAGAGGAAGTCTCGAGCTGTAGGAAGTGGGGCTGGCACTGAGTTTTTGGACCTGGAACGCTGAGCAGAAGTGGATTGAAAGGTTGGACGCTGGGCAAAAACTAATGTTAGCATCAAAGCTGCAGAAGACAAGGGTTAGGTCTGCTTGAGTCCTCTCCTTTTCTTTTTAGAATCTTTGTTCTATTTTATGGCTCTCGCTTCTCTCGGGGGTGTGAATTCTTCTTTTCTCCTTCTGTTCTTAAATTTTCTTTTCCAGAGTAAGCTTAGATTACTGGAGGAGGGCACTTGAGTGCTGAACAGAACATTGGGACTCCGAGACTGCAAAACCAGATTTCAGTGTAAACAATTCTTTGTACATTTTCAGAAATTCAATATAATCGAATGATTCATTTTCCAGTTTGTGTTCTAATTTGCATTCCTTCTTCCAATCTCAATTTAGTTTCTGCATTCCTTTACTGTTTTAGTTTTTTTTTTTTTCGTTTACCGTTTCTGCCAATTAAATCACCATTCCTTGCTTTCTTTTAGATTCTTGCCCTCTTGGTTAATGTCACGGTGGTATTGTTTCACAAATTTTGCCATTCACAAATTTTGGCCTTGTTATGTTATAACTTTCTCTATGGGTACCGGAAACAACTTTAGCATCAACTCCTGTATATACGAGTGGTTGCCTTGTATTTGGATATTTTCTACTTCAAAGTTTCGCGTTTCTTCAAATCAATTGGTATCGGTCTAGGTTGGTTCTTGATGGCCGATGCAACCCGTAATGCAGTGATGAAAGAAATGGAAGAACGTCTAGCTGTGCGTTTTGACGCTCGATGATAAAATCAAACTAGGAATACAGAATATTCGAAGATTGATGAAGAACAATAACAATAGGGGCTCTACTGTGAGAATAGAGTCAGAATCTCATTCACATGAAAGAGTAACAGAGATTACAAAAGGGAGAATTGTTCTCAGAAAATGAATGAACAACCCATAACAGAATGCATTCTTCCTATTTATTAGCCAATAACAGCCATTAACTAACTTTCTAACAGAATAACAGCAACCAATATGTATTCTATACACTTATACGATCCTTATACTCATTTAATACAAATGATCATATCATAGCCCTTCCTTTAAGCAATTGCTTGACCTCAAGAATTGAAGAAAGGAAACTTCCTCTTCAAGTCATAGTAGTACTCCCAAGTAGAATCTTCAGGTAGCTGATGTTTCCACTTGACCAATTCCTTTGTGACAGCTCTACCCTGCCTCTTAAAGTCATACCTTTAGTCACCTTTCTCTAAAGTTGGCCTAATATCTCAAGAATTGAAGAAAGGAAACTTCCTCTTCAAGTCATAGTAGTACTCCCAAGTAGAATCTTCAGGTAGCTGATGTTTCCACTTGACCAATTCCTTTGTGACAGCTCTACCCTGCCTCTTAAAGTCATACCTTTAGTCACCTTTCTCTAAAGTTGGCCTAATATCTCTTAAGAGCACCAAACATCACCATTTTCACCTCATATAAACACACAATTGAGACACTTTTACCCATCTCTTTAGCTTTCACACCATCTTTGATCACCTTAGCTCCATCACCTTGCTTGAGTAAAATAACTTGAAGGAGGAGGCTATCATTTTGTATCAAGAACTTTGGTTTTACAAGAGCTAAGTTTCTTGGTTCTTACCTATCTTTATTTTCTTTCTGTTTTGTCATATGTTTTCTTCTTTTTTATTTTCGATGTCCAATATCTTGTGTTTTCATGGTTTTAGCCTTTGTTCTTCTTGGAACCATTTGCATTTTACTTCAAGTTTCCAAATTCATGTGTTCATGTGCTTTTGAGTATTTCTTTATATATATATATATATATATATATATATATATATATATATATATATATATATATATTTTTAATATAAATAATCTGCAGATAAATTTCCAGATCAAATAATTGATAAAACCCAACTCCAAAGGTTTTTAGGCTACGTTAATTATGTAGGGGATTTTATTCCAAATCTCAATAACATAATCAAACCTTTGCATGATCGTCTTAAGAAAGCTCCTCCCTCTTGGACAGTTGAACATATTCAAGCTGTTCAAAAAGTCAAAACCTTGGTCAAAGAACTACCTTGTCTTTATTTACCAATTCCCCAAGCTTTCAAAATTGTTGAAACAAATGCTTCTAATTTAGGATATGGAGGTATTCTTAAACAAAGAATTGATAAAAAAGAACAAGTAATTGCTTATACTTCTAAACATTGGAATCCTGCATAGCAGAATTATTCGACTGTTAAGAAAGAAATTTTAGCAATTGTTCTTTGTGTTTCAAAATTTCAATCTGATTTGCTTAACCAAAAATTTTTAATTCGTGTCGATTGTAAATCTGCAAAAGACATTTTACAAAAAAACGTTAAAAACTTAGCATCAAAACAAATTTTTGCAAGATGGCAAGCAATTTTAAGTGTTTTTGATTTTGAAATAAAATATCTCAGAGGCACCTCGAATTCTCTCCCTGATTACCTCACTCGTGAATACTTGCAAGGAAAAGGCAACTGACGAACATGCCTAAAAAGGCAGTATTAGCTTCAGCAAGAAGCCGAAGTATTAAACTTGCCATACCTGGCCCAAATAAATCATCAGGATCACAGACCCCAAAACAAACTGGGTCATCAACCCAATCTGGGTCATCAATCCAAAAAAAAAAATCAAAAGAAGTCATTGGATCTCAACCCAACCAACCTCTTCCAACCAACCAGCCAAACAAACCAAACTAGATTATGCCATACCAATCCAAATGTTGTTAGCTCTTCAAGATCAATGACTAACTACACTTCCCAAGAAAACCTGGGCAAACGTTGTCTCAGATGAAGAACAAGAAAGAGAGAATCTTGACCTAGCTCTCGTTATTAAAAACCTAAAAAACCACAAAACAATCTGCAACCCAAGAATGAGTCAAGAACTCCAAACCCAATCAACCCAAAAAACCTGTTTCGAAAGACCAAACACATTATATAGCAAAAAACAAGTTTTTATCAATTATCCAATTGGAACCATAGTATTGGGATAACAACCCAAACAAAATAATAGCAAAAATCTTTCTTGAAGGTTTTCATTTCAGAATATCAGTTTGTAATAAAATCAGACAAGTTTATGAGTTTGTTTTGGTTGATACAGACTCTGTAGCAATCAAACATTACAAGGATCCAAAAGATTCCTCAAATTTTACTCAACATTTCAAATTTTAAAGGTTTTAACTCCTAGCCAATATGGCAAAAACCCAAATGTTTTTAAAAAAAAATGAAAATTTTGACCCCATTGGGTATAACTATTGGGATTATATTGATGCTTGGACCAGGGTGTTCTGGTATCAAAATAAAACCTATCACCATTCATGGATAATTTATTTCAAAAGAAATAACAAGTATAATTTTCAAATTGGCAATGGTGGGACTTTTGTGGACCAATCAAAGAAATCCTTCCCTCCCCAACAAAAGAAGGATTTAAATTGTTTAAAACCAAATATGACCAGGATTCAATGACTCCTGCAGATTTGAAGTTCTACTCTGAATTTTCCTTAGCATGGGTATTCTCATGGCAATATAAGTTCAGAAAGACAGAACATACAAATAGACTACCAATATTACAAAGGAATTCTTATGTAAATAGGTGGATTCAATTTGATGCTTCTAAAGCAAGTCCAAAAGAAGTTCGTAAATGGTTTGTGACAAATTCAGAATTTCTGAAATTAGCTGATCCAGAAACTTCTTAGTTCCTCAACTAGAAAGCACAAATTACTGTCGCCTTAGTAGCTTCAAAATCTAAAGAAAGTTTTGCAAAAAAAAAATTGCAGAATATTCTCAAGCTATTAAAAGATGATGAAGGAACCTCCTCGAAGAAATCATTACCAAGCTCTTCAGCCTCGACAGCCTCTTCAGATGAAATCTTTCAGAATGAAGATGACTATTTCGGAATCAATCTAGCAGAAGACTAATAACCTACACTGTAGCCACAATTCTAGTCATGATACCGGTACTATTGAAACAATAAAATTTATGGTTATAAAAGGAGTGCTCGACCATGTTGTGGAACACCCTTTCATTTACTCAAACATTAGAGAGAGAAGTTAGAGAGAAGGCCTCTGAGTTTGTAAGCTTTTTTCTTTCTTACTTTCTCTAAAATCTGTTTGTATTTCTCATTCAGAATAATAAAGGTTTTCAATGTTTTTCCTATTTTTCTCTCTCTCTTTCTAGCCAGTTCAGTGCGAACTACCGCTATTCTGGTTTTCTTTTATTTCCGTTAATCTGGCTGGTTTTATTTATATGCTTTTCTCCTCTCCCTCTGACTAGTATTGTGCGGACTACCGTCGTGTAAATCTGGTCTTCTTTTACATTTTTGCATTAATTATTTTGCATCATTATCTTGTTTTACTATTCTAAATAGTGTCTTACTTCTCTTTGTGATCCTTTAATTTTTTCCCTCTACTCTTCTTCATCCCCTCTGGTGTGTGTGTGTGTATATATATATATATAGTCATATCAAATATTTGGTGTCATTTTTATTTTCAAATTCATCCATGTTCTCTAGAGTCTTTTTTAGTCCTTTTTTTGTCATTTTCTCTTGGTCTAAACTTTTCCAAAATCCAAAAAAAATATATGTTCATTTTTAAAATTGCACCATATACATCCATTTGAGTGCTTTTACTTTGCATTTTTTTAGTTCATACTTGTTATTAGTTTCACTAGCAAGTTCCTAGAGTTAGGTTTCCGTTATATTTGCTTCAGTTTGTTCTTCTTTTTCATTTTGTGTTTTCAAAAGAGATATATACTTTATTATGGTGAGGAGTGGTCTCAACTTGCCATAAAAATGAGTGAAAAACAGTTTGCAAAAGATCAAAAGAAAAGATAGAAAAGAAGTGATCAAAAGAGCAAAGAAAGGTGAAGAAAAATATGTACATATGACCACTACAACTAGCTTATTTGGTGTATTACATTTTACTTGCAGTTGAATATGTTTTGGGGCTGTAAAATTGATTGTCCAGTAGCTTAGTCATGTCTTTAATGCTAAAAGAGTGGCCTTTGTGTACTATTAGTGGTTTTTTTTTTTGGTTTTGTTAATATATTCTAGTTCTTTAGGTGCTCCTTTGTGTGTTCTTAACCTTTGTTTCTAGCTCTTTTTTATTTTCTTGTTTGTCTTAATACTCACAGTTTTGTCACACACCATTTTCTTTTTGAGTTGCCTTGCTTCATTTTAGACCTTTTCTTGCTTTGCTCCTTGGATTCTCTTCTCAACTTTAATGTGTTTTTGTTGTAGGCTCTCTCTTTTGAGGTGAACCAATCCTTGACGTAGCATCTTAGAGGGTGGAAACCTATTTGGAGCTTGAAGCCTTGAAAAGAGACAAGAAGAGGAGGATTGGAGAGAAGGGCTTCTTTTTTGTTGTATTCACAAATTCTTTCTTTGAGTTGTAATTTTTATCTACTTTCTTCTTTGTAACTTTGGCTTAATGAGGTGTCTTAGGAGAACATTTGGTGTTTAGTCTCATGTCCTAATTAGAATCTTATACTCTATTGTGAATTGCTTTTAGTTGGTTAGTGTTTTGAAGATTCTAAGTGCCTCCTAAGCTTACCATTAGGTTGCATAGATTAGATTCATTGTTTTCTTTGATTGTGTGTCTACTTTCATATCAAACTTAATTCCCTTTGATAAGTTTGGTGCAATAGAGTTTGAGGTAAACTTTGGCTAGGAAAGACTTGATTATTAAGTAATTTTTTGTGATTCACCACTTTTTTCCTGAAAGTGAACTTGAGCTTCTTTCACCACTTTAAATCTCTTAAGGAATTCGTTTTAAAATACAAGTTTTTGTTTGTGCATATCATATAAAAAAGCTTAAGATGTCTAGAGCTCCTTCTTTTCAAATTTATAAAAACTCAAGTTAATAGGGTGCAAAAAGTCGAAACCACATTGCCCAAGAACTTAAGTCATTAAAATTTGGAGGAAGCAAGAGACCATTTTAAAACAAAAAGAGAAAATTGAAAGAGAGGTCCATCTTTCCATCTTTGAAGAAAAGCTTAAGATGTTGAGGCATACTTAGATTGAGAAATGAAGGTAGAACAACTCTTTGAGTGATGGCTTTCCTCGAAGCTTACTGGAATCCATGGTGGAAGATTATGAAGACATGAGGTTGAGTGGTGCAAAGTTAATAAAATGCAGGATTGAGATGTTTTAGTTTGATTTAGGCGAAGGAATACTAAGAGAGGTGAAGCCAACTCCTAGGAAAGAAAGCTAAAGTATTCTAGAGAGGATGTTACACTAAGGTAACCTTAATCAAGAGGAACGTACACACAATTGGATAACATTTCATTATTTAAATTCAAGCTTACAAGAGGTAGAAACTTTTATTTATAGGCTAAGAAACCTTAAAAGGAGAGCTAAAAACCATTCAAACTAGTCTAGAAATTTTATTTTTTGAAACAAAAGAGAGCATGCTTAAAGTGTGACTTTCGACCTAAACAATCACATGTTACACACCATGAGGTGCTAATGAGGAAGCTTTGCCCTCAAGTTTTTCTCAAATCAGGGAGAGATTGTTGGCACAAGTAAGCTTAATGTAGGATTTGATCAAGCAAAGAGCATGAAGATCACAAGTGTTTGATGAAGATCGATGAAGATCTACTTGAAGATCATGTTTCTATAGTGCTAAATTGTAAATGATGTTTTAAATGTAATGGTTACATCTTATATCAGGTTAGTAGGCTATATGATATAGGTTAGATCTGTTGTTTGTCTTAGTGTGTCCTTTTTAATATGTTAAAATGTGTTTGAACAGGTTAATAGACTTGTTGTATATAGTTTCTAGTATGAATGTATTCAGTTGAATTGTTTTTCAATCGACTGATTTCACTTAAGTCAAGTGAAATCAATACTGATTGTATGAAAAATTCAACTGATTGATTTCACTTAAGACCGAACTATATAAGTTGTGTTTTCGAGAGTAGTGGTACGATTATGAGTTTTTGAGCTCCTCTTTGCTTTGTCACCGAGCTTCTTTTTTCCTCCGGTGCCCATTTCGATCTGGATCGTCTCTCTCCGACGACCGCCACCACACTTTGTTCATCGTTCTGATCTGCCGTTGCACGCGCCCTCACGCGCGATTCCTTCCCGACGCATCTGTCTCACGCATCTGTCTCCTTTTGCGTCTTGCTCATTGTTCTGGCACGACCCACTTGTCGCCTCACCCTCTATCTCCTTCCTCACACCCAGACCCCCCTTTTGAGCCCATTTTAGGTACTTGTCCAATGGCTTCCTGATGAGTGCGTATTTTTGCCCTCATTCAATGTTTAATTCTGGGTATTTAATTGAATTTGTATGCTTAAAGAGTGATTTAATTGACAGTTATGATAATTAGGCTATTTGAGCTTGTGTGATAAAAATGTCTTAAAAAGTTATTTTTAGCTGCATAAATTATTTTTGGATATTTTAACATTTGTTGATGCAGCTGAAGTTAAGATTAAGCTCATTCAAGGTGAGAAAATAAATTGATTGAAGTTACAGAACACCTTTAAATCGGGCTGAAAATTAGCAAGTTTTGGAAAAATCACTTCTGCATCCTAGTTTTTACTTATACACTCCTCTCTTTCTAAATGGGTCTCACCAAAAACCTATTATGCACCCCCTAATATGTCTATTTACACCCTTCCTACCACTTAAACCCAACTCACTCAGATCATGCCAAGTGGCAATCCCCAACTTTTAAATTTGTCCAATTAAAACATTTCATGTGGCATTAATCCTTGCACATGCATGTGAACCAATCAGGGCGTGCCACGTCATCATCTTCAACCCTAGCTTCTACTCTTGGAAATCGTAGCAGCCTCCATCAGGTCAGCCGCGACAGCCGCTACTCTCGCCGGAACAGACCTGCACCTTCAACGTTGCACGTGTTCACCGCCACTCTTGCCGGAATAGACCTGCACCTTCAAAACTTCATCACGCCTGAATCACCACCACGCCAAACCACCATTCATGTGCATACCACGAACCAAATTGTGCAACGGAAGCACACACCAAAGACGCGAGTTTCGCCACTACAGCACTGTTTCTACATCTTCACCAAAAGCCACGAACCAGCGCGCATCTGAACCAGAAATGCAGTCCCTCGAGCAACCACAACGAATCAGATCTTCACGCACCACGCACAACTTCATCCCTGTCGGAAAACGCAAAACCAATAATCACCAGATGCAGCGGAACGAAGCAGCCACCGTGAACGCCAATACTGGACCGCTCACCATGACGCCGGAGGACCACCAAAAACCTGCACGAGTAAGCTGTCAATGGAGAACGCATAAACAACTGGTGCAAAACCTTCGTCGAAGCAGAAAATGCACCTGTTCGAACAACAAAGCTTCACACACCATTGATGACCATCAAAGCTTCATCCTTGTTGGCAGCAACGTCGTTGGAGCAACTACAAGCATATGCGAAACCCTAATTTGGGAGAGAGAAGGAGCTACCACGTGTCATCATCTCAATGCACACTGAAATGGTCAAAGTTGGTCAAATCTGGTCAAATTTGGTCAAAAAGTCAAAGATTGGTCAAAAGATAGGAGTTTAACTGCAAATATTGATATTTTTGGATGTCTCTGCAAAATTGGACTACAGGGTTAAAAATGGCTTATTGAGAAAATTAATGCAAATATTATTTGTTAATAATTTATCAGATATTTTTAAATAATTTATTTATTTAATTATATCATAAATTATTAACCAAACTATATTTGTCAAATAATTTAGATCTCTCCAAATATCTTTGAATATTTATCTTTATCTTTATTTTAAAAGATATTTGAGAGATTTTAGCAACCGAAAAGCCTAGTCCAAGTCCTATATAAAGAGATCAAGGGGGAAGTAGAAAAACAAGTTCGGGACTTCAGAGTTTTGGAACCCTTAGGGGGGCCTAATTTCGTTTCCTTTCTCTCTCTCTCTATTCTTCTTCTATTTTTATTTTGTATTCCATAGATTGCTAAACTTCTTGGGTTGATTCCATTGGAATTTCATTATGGATTCTGAGGTTAGAATGAAATAATTTCTTTGTTCTTTTTATTATTGTTGAGGTTTGCATTCATCTATGTCTTTTATCCTTGAGTCACGTAAGAAGTAATGATTTTAAATCTATATGCATGTTGATCATATAAGTCTAAGGGTTTTTAAATTGAATTAAGACTTCACTTTGATTTTATTTAGAAACTTTCATGTGATTAAATGAGTTTTTACCAATAATTGAGACTTTACTTTGGTTAAAGGTATTTACTCTAACTACAAATAATTGAGACTTTACTTTGATTAATTAAGCTTTTTATTTGTGAGGAGATAAAAGAATAGATATGATTAGGCATAGTAAAATTTGATTGAGATTGTACTTTGGTTGAATTTACTGTGGATAATCTAAAAGTTCTCACTTTTAATTGAGACTGTACTTTGTTTAAAAGTAAGCACGCCAACAAATTAATTAAGACTTTACATTGATTAATTTGTAAATCTACAACAATAATTAATTGAGCAATAATCTTTAGATAACCGATGATGAATCTATTTGGAAAAAGCAATGGAATCAATCTATTTTCTTTACAATTGTTTTTATCTCTTTTTATCTTTTCTATTTCTTTCTTGTTTATCTTAATTCTCTTATATATTATTTTATTAGACTAACTCTTTTGTATAGATTTTATAAAAACTAATTTGTTAAAAATCAATTCCGTGTTCATTGGGAGACGACTTTGGATTACTTTACCCTTTCTATTTTGTTGACTACTATCTTAGCAATACTGAAGTTGCTATAGTTTAGTAGTATTAATTTGAACGCGTCAACGACAACGTTATCACTTCCAAAAGCTCACACTCAAGTCGTTGTGGATATTGTGATAAACGCCCTCGTTGCAATTTTGGTCTACATTATGGCCATGCTGAGGCAAAATGACATACAAGGGCACAACAACAACACAAGAGAACTAATATTGCTCGTGTCAATCCTCCAAAACCATCAGATAAGGTTTCAATTTCAATTGATGCCTATAATGAGTTTCTCCAATACAAGGCAGCCATGTAGCCTACATAACATGTCGTTGTTATTGCTTTGTTTGGTAATCTTGTAGCCTGTATGTCTAAGTCCTCCTCCTTGGACCTTGGATTCCTGACTTCTGTGCCTCTGATCATATGTTTGCTAACAATCCCTTTTTCTCTCAACTCAATTATTTGGATTCTTAACCCTCCGTTACCATGACAAATGGCTCCCAAATAAAAGTTCATGGCATTGGTCAAACACGCCCTTCTTCTAATCTTACCCTAGATTTTGTGCTTTATATTCCCGATTGTCCTTTTAATTTAATCTCCATAAGCAAGCTCACTCACATCTAAAATTACTCTGTTCTTTTTTATAATAATTATGTTCTTGTTCCAGATCGGCATACCAGACAACGATTGAAGTAGGACATGAGTCTCGAGGATTAACTATCTGTCACAATTGGTTGCTTGTATCTCCACTATGTCTCAAGCTATTGAACATCAACGCTTAGGTTATCCTAATCCTACCAAAATGTGTCCCATATGCTTCCCAATCTTTTACACAATCTTTCACACATTGAAATTGATTTTCATTTATTTAGAGAAAAGGCGCTCTTTGAAGAAATCACTACTGATTTTGTTAACTCTAGCAATCAGCTGGCTGACATATTCACCAAGTCCCTTAAAGGCCCTAGGATTTAGTACATTTGTAACAAGCTTGGTGCATGACATATATGCTCCAGCTTGAAGGGAGTGTTAGAATATAATCAGCGGTTACAGATTTCTAGGAAATCAACCGTTACATAATCTCGTAAATTAGGGTGATTGATTCTATATTGATTGCCACCCTAAGAACAAGAGTCAAGCACACAACACCTTAGAGGATAATGTTCACATCCTAGCCTTGCTTCTACTTCAATCGACAGAACAACAAGTACTCCAACTTTAGTTGTTGTTGCCAATGCGTCAAACACCCCTAGTCACACCTCCCTTAACTCAAGTTCTTATTGAACCTATTTTAGCAACTTATGCTAGAGAATCTCCACTCTCTCAACTCAAGTGCCAAGAATGTACTTAAAGTCACACTTAAAGAGAACTCCCAAGACATGAATGATTGTGTCTTTGTAAATACGAATTGAATTAATGCAAGAGTGAAAAAAAATGGTGAAATCTGTTAATCTAACATTTGGTATCTTAGATCAACGTTATTTTTGTACCACAAACTTATTGAACTTAACCACTGCTTTATTGAACTCAAACTAGTTAGACTTTGTATATTCTACCAAATCCTTGTGGGTATGACATTTGTACATCAAACTACCCAATATACTTATTAATAAAGAATTGACTACATTGGAGCATCAACAATTTCTCAATTCTACTACTGTTCTTCATCTTTTAATTCCATTTCATTCAATTACAATGTCCTTTCTTACATGTTTTCTATTTATGAATCAATTGTGTAAATCCTACAAATTGGTATCCGCTACATGTACTTTGCTTGTCTAATGTAATGCTTATATGTGTAAAGAAAATTAATTTGTATTCATTTAACAAATACTAGACTAAATAAAAATACACCACTTAAATGTATTGTTTGTTAAATATACATGATATTTATGCAGTTAAAATGTTAATATACATGTAGATGTATGTAAGAGAACTTTGTTTATACTTTTATAACAAACTAAAGATAAGTTTTAATTTGAAATACAACACAAAACAAGCTAAACAATATTAGTTGTAGATTTATCAAAATTAAGTTACATGAAAAATTAAAGTAGACTAATCTCATTGTTACATGTTAAGTCTTCATTTTCTTGCTTTGAAAGAATAAAGGAAGTAAGGGTGAGTCTTTGTCCTATATCTAAAACTTCATCATAACATCTCGAAGTTTACAACATAATTATTCAAATGAACATGGAATTGAATGAAACAAGTTCTCCAAATTTTAGATTTTCATGAACTAATCATGCCAAAAAAATCAAGTTCACCACAAAAAGAAAATCATGACCATATATTTTGCATTCAAGATCTCACACTTACCACTATCAATCTTTCAATAACCATATCTATATAAGTTGAGTTCAAACTCATCATTAGACTCACCACATAGTCATCTTTTAAGTACTCGAGGCCCTTAGACATTGCCATTTTACCTTTCGAATCATAGTTGTCATACGCCAATATGGATAATGTCAGTATGCCATACGCTCTCACAAATGCAATGTGTATGTTACACCACCTTCCCAATCTAAAAGTATAATCAAGAGGATGGTCGAAAATAGAGTGTGAGGCTTGTAATTTGTTTTTACCTGGATAATTGTGTACATCAATCTAGGATAACCATATCATCACCCTCTATTCCCCCGGGTCTACCTATCTTCTTTTTGAACTTTATTGTAAGACCCGAAAAATTTAAATAACTAAATAAATAAATAATTAATAAATGCGGGCAGTGGGAGCTTCTATGGCATTAAATATTGATTGATATGATGTGGAAAAGTACTAGCTCAAGTGATTGAGAGTACTTTGATTGTATGAAAGGACTTGGGTTTAAGTCCTATGTATGCCAATTATGTGTTGTTTAATTTATTATTAATTTTTAATAATAATATGCATGATCATGTTGAGTGATAACATGATTATAGAATTAGGTATATTATCACAAAATATAAATTGGTTGAGTGGTTAGGCATTGATTTGATGATGAGCATGGTATGGGTTCAAACCTTGGTGACTCATATTTAACTTTCTTTTTGTTAAAAAATTAGTTGTGGCCTGAATATGAAAAGGTAGAGAAAACCCTAACAGAAGGGGCTGAAAAATAACTAAATAATGGGCTTTGAATAGCAATTAACCTCACCATAAAGCCAATTTCGTTTTTTTTTTTTTTTGCATTTACCAACATTAAAGCA
>Ga0214543_1002032_pt1 | contig 39719 bp, 18 predicted proteins | sample CNSS2metaG_FD_160094 | JGI IMG/M metagenome (GOLD analysis project Ga0214543, IMG submission 160094) | Root nodule microbial communities from cowpea collected in UCLA plant growth center, Los Angeles, California, USA - CNSS2 | ecosystem: Host-associated > Plants > Roots > Nodule | place: USA...
TAAAAGTTTAATAAAAAAAATAAAAAAAAAAAAAAAGCGGGCCGGCCTGCGGGCCCGCAGGCCAAGAAGTATGCGGGGCGGGCCAGTGTTTTCAGCCCGTATAAAGTATGTGGGGCGGGGCGGGCCAGCCCGCATTTTGCGGACCTTATGCGAGTCGGGCCTAAACGGTCGGGCCAGCCCGCATTGCCACCCCTAAATATTATGGATAAAATTTTTTTTATTAATATATAAAGGATCATGTTAACAAGTATTTGTAAAACACCATTTATTTAAAGAATAATTCATAAGTTTTGAATTTTGTAAAAATTTATAAATAATTTAAATATTAAATAAATTCTGATCCAAATAATTTTTTTGTGTATTTTTATTATATATTTATAATTGATAATTTATTCATTATAAAAAAATTTTAAAAAAAATTAAATAATAACATACTTATATTTTAATGTTATTAAAAATTTAAAATATAATTAAATATAAATTATTTTTACATTAACAGAAAATAAAATATTATTTATTTTTTTAATACAAAATAATGGACATAATATTATTTGTATTAAAAAACAAACAATATTTATTTTTAATTATTTTTATATTTAATTATATTTATTTTTTATAATATTAAAATATAATAATTTATTACTTTTTAACCTTTTTTATGAAATAAATTATCAATAAGAAATATATAATATTTATGAATATATTTGTCCTATCCTCTAAATAAAAAAATATATACTAATAATTATTAAAATTATAAATTATTTAATATTATAGTTATCTATAAATTTTTATAAAATTCAATATTCATTTATTACCATTTAAATAGTGTTATAACAGATAATTAACCTTCTCTATAAATGAATAAGAGACACAAGATACCTCTAAAAAACGGGAAACAATCCATTGATCGGTATTTCATGGTTTATAAAAAAAACAATCCACAATTACTTTATGTGGTATTAAAAAGGTGACTTTACTGCGGGTATAACCTTTTTTTTATGAAGCTATGTGATTCACGAAAGTTTTTTAAGAAGATTAAGACTTTTTTTGTAAAAGAAATGGCGCAGCCGATTTCTTCATTACGGAAATGAACAATTTTTAAAAAAGTTATAAAGTTGGAAAAGTCTTCAGGAAGAAGAGATAGTACCAGTTGATCACAATTTCTGGTAAAATGGTAAAGTCATGTTAATCAATGACAACTTTCATTAATTATTGAGTGATTAGAGAGATTAATTTATATTTTTTATTTTCTAAATTGAAGTCATGAGTGCTGTACAAGTTGTACAGAGTACCACTTCATATTTTACCAGTAATATTTCATCACTTCTAAGTTATAATAACACAACACAATAATCAATTACTTTTTTGACATAGCACATATTCCTTCTAATTTTATCCATACAACATATTGTTCATTATATTTATCCAAGTAGCATGATTTCGCACACAGATCAGAATTCGTTTTGGTCCATTTTCGCCGGATTATCTGCTAGAATTCGGTTTGTGGAAAACCAATCCTCGACTTGTTTTTTATATTTTTATATTTTTAAATTTCTTTAAAATTAATAATGAAAAAATAAAATAAAATTTCTTATAAGATAATGTAAAATACATTAAAATTAGTGTATGGTTAAATATTTTCTATGGTTTAATTTTTTTAATTTCTTTGATAGTGTAATAATTTTTTGTTTTGAGAACTAATAATAATTTAGGAGGATTAAAAACTTTTTAAAAGTGACCTTATGATTAAGTTCAACACAAAAAAATATTACAATATCAAAGATAATTATTATCTTAAATAATTTAATCACAAAATTATACATTTTTTATTCATTTTTTAAAAAATTACAACAATTACAACCATACTTTTACTTTATTTTATATGTTTCTATCTTATTTTTATTCTTTAAAATTAATATCCTATTTTTAATTAATTCGAAAAACAAAACAAAAAATTAAAAATTCCGTTGGATTAGTTTTTCGGCAGGATAAAAAAAAAGAAAAAAAGAAACAAAGGTTAGAGAATTCGGCTTCTCAAACATCGAATTCTGACCTATGTAGAAAACAATGATATTTGGATAAATATAAGAAAGAGTATGCTATATGAAAAAAAAAAAAAAAAAAAGAAATTTGTGGTATGTCCGAGAAAAAATCGACAATAATAAAAAAAATGGTCATTGGTCAGCTCGACTTCATGATTATAAGTGTGGAGCTGGTACGAATTTTTGTTCCTTCCAAATCTAATATTTTCAAAAGTTACCCATTTCCATAATAATGAAATCGGATTGCACCATTCTCGTAAGAAAAAGGCGTAGATTACTTATAGTTGGACAATTATATGAATGCGAAATTATTATCTGATCTAGAAACATTAGGGGATGAACTGCTTCCAATTTAATTGCTGGCAATCTAAAACACTCTATTTTAAGGGGTAATCTGGTTGACCAGAACAGAGGTTTCTGACTGCCATAACCACTCTTCACTCAACAGCCCTAACTATACAGGCTATGGAATGATAGTTGCCTTAATAAAACTGAACCCCAAAGTTTTTCAAGGGTTTCAACAGTGGCAGGTCGCTTTATTTTCAAACGGAAGCTTCGATCGTCATCTCTTCAAAAATATGAACTGATGAATATTAAAACAGGTTGAAGAAAACATCTCTTGACTGTGTTTAATTCATATTATTTCTCTTGTTTCTGAGCAGGAACTCAGCCACTTCCATGGAACACCATGCTTAAAATACTTATGGGTGCAGCTCGGGGATTAGCTTTCTTTCATGCCAACCAAAATAAAGTTATATTCAAATATTTCAAGGCCTCAAATATACTTCTCGACAAATTTAGAAAAGTAACTAGTTTATATGATGTTCAACTTTAATGATATTCGATGTGAGATTTAGCTTCGGACTCGAATTCCCAAGAGCGGCGTAACCACGGGTGCCATGATCCTGGTAGTTTCATAGGATTTATTTCCGTGAGGCAACAATTTAGCCGAGGTAAAATCTGATATTTTTGCATTGTAATTCTGTACGATACAAAGCAATCGCTTATCAAAATTATATGAGGAATTTAACACTTAAATTTAAAAATATTATCCACTCATAACATCACCGGGTCTATAGAATTGAAAACACTAGAAAAAGACAATGAGAACCAAGATATTGCCTCTTTAAAGTTAAATGTTAACACATGGAGAAAATTTTTCAAAAAAGTTTAACTAATAAAACAAATGATGGGGTCGAAGTTAGAAACTCCCCATTCATCCCAACTTGATACTGTATTTGATTTGGATTCCAATACGACAAACAACATACGAACAAAAGCTAACTGACCCCGTCGAGAAGTACATTTGAGGCCTTGAAATATTTGAATATAACTTTGTTTTGGTTGGCGTGCAAGACCCAACACGAATATATGGCAACAGGTAACTATATCTGCACATAATTGATAATTCTGTGTTTTTAATTTATTAATTGTACCACACTTAGCCGATCCAACCAAATAATAATAATAATAAACAATCACCATATATATGCGGAACAAATAAAGTAACCGGGCTAAGCCGATCTAAGTCTAACCAGCCTAAGTCGACAGAAGAATAATAGCGGCCTAAGCCGCTAAAAGAGTAGCCAGTCTAGATCGGTCACTCTGAAAAACTTAACGAAATCAAAGCACTTCTAAGATTCATCAAGCCCACAATAATCAAACTAAGGGTCTGGGCTAAGGCTCAGGCCCACCTACAGCCCAAACAAGGGTCCAACCCATGACATGGCCATACATAATTAATAATCTATAGATATTCATGGACCCCACGAATTAAAGGTATGCATTCATTACTTCCCTAATCACAGATTTGACTTTCTTAGAGATTTTGCCGATTTGAGCTTCGGAGGTCCTTCTGCAGGTAACCTCTCTTGGGTCCAAACCGACCATACCGAGATACCCATAAACGATATGTATCAATCGGGAAGAAGCCTACTGAAGAAATGACGGACCATGATAAGGTAATACTTATATCTAACATATCTTATTTGTTCTCTACAAGAACATTAATGTTTCGCAAAGCATAATATGAACCAAGATTTACATGCTATGCAAGAAGCAAACGGAAGAAAAATGTAGGGCTTTTTTGCAGGTTTATTGGGTTTGAGGAAGTATTATTTGTTTTTATTTCACATGGAAGACACTTAACAGAAAAAGAAAATTTAAAGCATTGTTTTGTGAAAGTGAGTCAAAGACAAGAAAACAGAAAGTTTCCTTAAAACAAGCAGCAATGAACGTTTTTCTGGAAGATGAAATTGGGAAGGTAGACTAAAAATAAGGAATAATGAAGTCTAATGCTTTGACCCAAACCGACCAAGAAGGCAGCGTAGCTTGGTTAAATGGACCAAGCCTTTTCTCTCTCCCAGAAAAAGTTGAAAACAGTTATGGATGCTAAGATAGAGGGTCAATTTACCCAAAGCTGCATTACAAGCAGCACAACTTACTCTAAAATACCTACAGCCATGATCCTAAACAACGTCCTTCAATGAAAGAAGTTCTTGAGGGATTGGAAGCTATTGAAACCATCCATGAAAAATCCAAGGAATCCAAAACCCGCAATTCTCACCACAAAACACTTCCAATTTAGTTGTTGGCTCCCAATAATACCAAATTTGAGGTACAAATAATCATCACTGTATACTTTGATCCTCTTAAAACTTTGAGAACCTATACTATAAAGAAAATAAGACCACTTGAGTTCATAATAAAGAATTTAGAAAAAAAATTTGATAAACACGATCAGTGTCATCATTAGAAAATTGTGTTGGTCTTAGAATAATATTTCATTGGATATCCTCATGTACAATAGGGATTGTAATATAGCTTTGTGCTTTTCAGATAGCTTTCTTTTCAACAGAAGTAAAAAAAATCATGGCTTAGGCGTTTAGTTTGTGTTTGTATGAAATATTTTAAAAATCGAAATGCATTCTATTTGAATGATTTCAAGTTAATTTATTTTCATTTTCTAAATAACTTGTTTAGAATAATTAAGATATTTTACATTTTAATTTTATATTTGGATAAAACAATTAAACTTCTTGTGTGATAAAGTTTTATTTTAAGAATATTTATTTTTGGCTTAATTATATTTTGAGTACTTATTAAATTTGAACACTTCCACTTAAGTGTCTAATAAATTTGTGCGCTTTAATGGTCCTTAACATTTTAAAACTTTTGGATTGAGACCCTACACTTAATTAAGTGTTGTTGTTAACTTTGTGATGTGACACTTACACGTTACTTTCTATAAATATTGTCACATAATATTTCGTTGTTATAAGAGACTTCTGATTACGAGATCTTTTCCAAATATTTACTGCATATAAGGAAAATTGTTTTTAAATTTAATTAAAATTATAAATTATAACATTAAAAAAATAAAAAAAAATACAAATTTACAAAAATATAAAACTTGTAAAATTATGAAAACAAAATTATAACATTAAAAATTTAAAAATATTAAATTACAACAATTAACAAATTATAAAATTATAAAAATATATAATTTCATAATTACGAAATTATAAAAATATATAATTTTGTAATTTGTTATTTTTGGTAATTTTATATTTTTTAATTTTTAATTTTGATTTTATAATTTTTCAGTTACATGTTTTATATTTTTGTAATCTTTTATTTCTTTTAAATTTTTAAATTTTAATTAAATTTAAAAACTATTTAAATACAGTAAATAAATTTTAAAAGATCTCGTTATCACCATCTTTTTAACAAGTGGCGACATTCATGGAAGGTGACAGTGCAAGATAATTATCGTATCAGTCCTATACCAAATTTAACATTCGCACCGTAGGGACTTAATTGAAAAGTTTTAAAATTTTAAGGAAAGATCGACAAAAATTTATTAGAGACTCAATTGAAAGTTCCAAATTGATCAGAAAGGAACTTAAAACATAATCAAGCTTTTATTTTAAAATATAAATAATTTATACTGTTTAAGGTCTAGAGGGTCATAGTGTGAAGTCCTAAGTGAGAAGAATTTTAAATTCCACCTAGTTTAAGGGTATTTGAATTTCTACTAATATAGTTTATTAAAAAACTTTAAAAAGATGCTTGTATTTTGAATCTTTTTAATTTCTCTATCCAAACAAAGCATTTCATTACAAAAAAAATAAATTAAATTCTTCAAAAAAATAAATTGCTTAATTAAAATACTCTATCCAAACACACCATTGACTTTTGATTACCTAAACAGAAATAAAAAATGTTATAACAATCGGAAGGCACTCATTTAAAAGCTAAATATTTTAATGGTATAATTACTTATTTGGTCCCCTAATTTTTTTCGTTTAGTTCAATTTGATTCTCATATTTTTTGTTGGTTCAATTTAGTACCCAATTATTTAATAGGGTTCAATTTGATCATCTATGTTAAGTTGAAGTTAACATTGTATCTGTATAGAACATGTGTGAAGCCATGAAATTTTTTAATTTTTTTTAATTTTTTAATTTTTAATTTTTTTTCTAAAAAATTATAATCTGCCATGTGTCATGTTGTTGTCGTGCCACGTGACAGTTTACAGTCATGACACGTGATCATGATAATAGTTGTTTTCAATATAATCCTTTATTAAAATGTTTGGTTCAATTTAGTACTCCAATTCTTGAAAACGATCCAATTTTGCCTTTTCCAATTTGAGACCAAATTAGTAAATAAGTTTAATTACAATTTATATATATTTTACAATAATTATTTTGAATTTATGCATTAAATCATTTCACCTAAATATTCAAATTATTTTATTTTTACATCTTTACCTTTATAATTTTTTACACGTGAAATGTTTTACGCTTCTAAAAAATAAAATAATTTGAATATTTGGGTGTAGTGATTTGATGTATAAATTCTAAAAAATTATTATAACATGTATATATAAGTTATAATTAAACTTATTTACTAATTTCGTCTCAAATTGAAAAAGACAAAATTGGATCATTTTAAACAATTGGAGTACTAAATTGAACCCAAAATTTTAATAGAGAATTAAATTGAAAACAATTATTACCACTACCACGTGTCATGACTGTAAACTGCCATGTGACACAACAGTAACATGACACGTGACAGATTATAAAATTTCAGAAAAAAAAAAATGTAAAAGAAATTAAAAAAAAATTAAAAATTTAAAAAATTAAAAAATTCTACGGCTTGACACGTGTTCTGTATGGACACAGTGTTAACTCAAACTTAACGGAAAAGATCAAATTGAACCCTTTTAAATAATTGGGGTACTAAACTGAACCAACAAAAAATATGGAGACCAAATTGAACTAAACCAAAAAAATTAGGAGACCAAATCAATAATTATACCTATCTTAGCATCTCGAACAATAATGGTTTATGATAGATTTTTAAACAAACAATACGAAAATGAGGATCAAAAGGTATTTAGCCTACAAATTATACTATGTTGATATTTTAAATATTTTTTTAATATATTTTAAAATATCAAAATTTAATGATAATAAGTATATTATAAAAACACAGTAAAAAAAAAAAAGAAATCAATAAAAAATCCAAATTGATCTCGTTTCTCCTTTCTATTTCACTGGCATAGACAAAAATATTTATTTCAAAAATTAATTTATAATGACACCTATGACAACTTGGAGTTAAAAAATGTTAGTCAACTTATCATTTTCCAATAATGATCTGATCTAAAACCAGTAGGGATGATCTGCTTTAAATTCAAGATTCAAGGGCTGGCAATCCAAAACACAATATGGTTAACCAAGTGACAACCAAAACCAGAGGTTCCTGACTGCCATAAGATGGGTCTCTGCTTCTCTGTTGCTCCATGGCTTCATTACTCCTCTCTCAACCGCCGTCACTCTCGAGGCAAGTTATCAAAATTTCCGCGCCATTTCTAAATTCATCCCAAAACAGGAAACGATTCGTTACTTTCCTCCGATTCGAATTTTCCCATTAGTGGTTCGGTTCCTCTGTTTTCAGGTTCATCAGACATTCACGGCAGCAACGTCGAGTCCTGCGGAACTATCACAACCACCAGGATAAGAAAGAGTCAGTTTTCCGTGAGAGAAAGCATTGAAAGCGAATGCTCTCCTCTTCCTTTTCCCGGTGGCCAAATTCTGAAATTGCCTGAGTTGAAGGTGTTCAGTTTTGAGGAGCTGAAATCTGCCACAGGGAATTTCAGGTCCGACAGATTTCTCGGTGAAGGTGGGTTTGGCAGCGTTTACAAGGGATGGTTGGATGAGAACAACCTCACCCCCGCCAAACCAGGCTCTGGAGTGGTAGTTGCCATCAAAATATTCGACCCGGAAGGTTGTCAAGGGTTTTCACAGTGGCAGGTCGCTTTGTTTTTAACTCTTTCATTTACATTTTTTAAACTTTGACTTTAAATTTTTAATGAACCGAAACACTTCCATCTTTATATTAAAGTTCTTGCTATCTTGTTATGCATGTTAGCAATTGAATACAAACTTTTCTTTACAATGTTGGTACAGTTAGATGAACTTGTCCTGTTCCATGTTCCGTGTTCCATGTTCCAGAGAACATGCCAAAACATGCCAAAACATAACTGGCTAAATGTTTATCATTCTATCATGTTGTAATTTTACTTGAGTTGTTATTTAAACGTGATTTTGTGTTGGTTGGAAAATGCAGTCTGAGGTAAACGTTTTAGGAAGGCTTTCTCACCCCAACGTGGTGAGGTTATTGGGGTACTGTTGGGATGAGGATCAGTTTCTTCTTGTGTATGAATTCATGCCAAAGGGAAGCTTAGAGAATCATCTATTCAGAAGTATGAATTGAAGACAATTAAAACAGGTTAAAGAAAACTTCTCTTGACAGAGTTTAATTCATATTACTTGTCTTGTTTCTGAGCAGGAAATCATAGCATGGAACCACTTTCTTGGAACACCCGGCTTAAAATAGTAATCGGTGCAGCTCGGGGATTAGCTTTCTTGCACGCCAACGAAAATTTAGTCATATTCAGAGATTTCAAGACCTCAAATGTACTTCTCGACGGGGTCAGTTGGTTTTTGTTCGTTGATGTTCGTATGTCATATGTTAACATATAACCTGAAAAAGGCAATATCTTGGATTCTCATTGTCCATTTCTTAGTGCTTTCAACACTATAGACCCGGAACAAGTTGAAGAATATTACATGATGTTATGAGGCATAATAGTTTTAATGTAAGTGCAAAATTCCTCATAATTTTGATAAGCAATTGCTTTTTATCGTACAGAATTACAATGCAAAATTATCAGATTTTGGGTTGGCTAAGGTGGGACTATCTGGGGGACAACCACAGGCAACTGCCAGGATCATGGGCACACATGGTTATGCCGCTCCAGAATATGTCGCAACAGGTAACTGTATCTGCACATAATTGACAATTCAAGCAGCTTTAAACTATGTTTTCAATTTATTAGTGTTTCGCAAAGCATAATATGAACAAGATTTGCATATGCAAGAAGGAAATGGAAACAAAATGTAGGGAGAATGAACGGTTTATTTGGTGTGAGGAAGTATTATTTGTTTTTATTTCACATGTAATTACTTAAACGACACCTGACTTCTTGATTTCAAAGACATTGTTTTGTGAAAATAATCCAAAGACGAGAAAACAGAGAAAGTTTCCTTAAAAGGAACAGACCTTAATATTATAGTAGTAATGTAAAGCAATGAATGTATTTGTGGAAATGAAGTTAGGAAGGTAGTAAGGAATAATGGAGTCCAATGCTTTGACCCACCACAAACTAACATGTGTTTGAATTGTATGAATATTTGAACAGGGGAATTGTATGTGAATAGTGATGTGTATGGATTTGGTGTGGTGCTTCTTGAAATACTTACAGGCATGAGGGTAATTGACAAAAGAAGGCCAACAAAGCAGCAGAACCTGGTTGAATGGAGAAAACCATGTCTCTCTTCCAAAAAGAAGTTGAAAAGCATTATGGATGGTAGGATAGAGGGTCAATATTCAACCAAGGCTGCATTAGAAACAGCAAAACTTACTCTGAAATGCCTAAAGCCTGACCCTAGACAACGTCCTTCAATGAAACAAGTACTTGAGCGATTGGAAGCCATTGAAGATATCCATTGAAGATACCCAACTTTTATTTGTAATTTTTTCTTTCTTAATTTTTGCTTGATTGGTTTCAAGTTTAAAAGACAAAATAATCTTTATTTCTAAAATCAAATGACCTAAGGATTATATTCAAACTACCAAATTCAAAGAATTTTCATAATTCATTAGTTATCTTATAAAGAGTTTTACATGTGAAATAAATTGTCATCAATTCTTTCTAAATTTAATTTATAAGAGTAAGAGAATTTTGGATATCTGTTTAGATTTGTAATTAAATAATTTCGATATATACTTTTTAAACTTAAATCATTTTTTCCTTATCTGTGAATACAAAAACTATCCCATAACTATAGTCGAACTTTTAATTTTTTGGATGAACACATGTATGATGATGTATCTCTACCCGATTTATTTAAAAACTAGTTTCATTTACTTAATATATTTTTGTACTAAAATTAATTATCATACTATATTACCATTAATTAGTTTTATTGATTGTTTTAATGATTTACGTATTTGTTTTATCTTATTTTAACAATTAAAATTAATGTGTGTGTGAGTTCAGTAAAAAAATGGTACTATGGGTTGTTTAGTCATGGTCTGAATCATATTATGATAATGTTTGTCTTACACATTAATCTTCCGTTAAGAATCTAGATGTTTCTAGCGATCGGTGGTGTGCTAGTAGATTCTGATTCCTTTGCTAACATGTCTTTTGTAGAGGATGTCACTCCTATTTGTAATAATTTGTAGGGTTTACAACATTTCGATTTACCTTATAGTAATTTTGTGTTGAGAAAAAGAAGAAGATGAATATCTTTTTTCAATAAGGAGTTTTGATGATGATGATGATGATGACTTATGAACATATAAGGAAGACTTATGATGATCCATGAAAAAATGTTGAAGACTTTAAAGAATGTTTGGATTCAAAAGACACATTGAAGGCTTAAGAGTTTAGTTGTTTAGGTCTTGTAATCTATGTAAGTTATTTAAAATAGTTAAATTAGTATGTCAATAGTCAAAAAGGCAAAACTCGAGCATTAGAGCACCAAGAAAATTTTACTTATTTGTAAAACTCACTCGAATAATCGATTATTCTTAGTGATAATTGATTATCTCAGTTAGAAGTGATTTTTAATAAAAGTCTTTATGATAATCGATTATCATCGGTTGATAATAGATTATTCCAATTGATAATAGATTATCACAGCGAGAAAAATATTGTTATAAAAGTTTTTATGATAATAGGTTATTACTTATGATAATTATTTGTGAGAGTTGTAATTTAACTTTTCATATTCTTAATCTAATTTCTAAATAGACTTCTATAAATAAAGTGGTACGCTTTCGTTTAGAAATACAGAAGTTAGAGAAGTCTGAGTACTTGAGAACTCTTTGTGGTAAGACTTTGAAAAATCTAATGTGGGTAGAACAATAATTTTCATCAAGCGAGATCTTGAGTAATTGAGTGATGTTATTGTTGCTAGGAGAAGCCGGTCATCCTTTTGTGTGATTCAAAGGAGATGTTCATTCCTTGTGTGATTCAAGGAAGGCGTCTTCATCTCTTGTGTGATTCAAAAGAGGTGTTTTCTAAATCTTAAACTTTCTTATCTAAGATTGTATTTGTGGTTTATTTTAATGATTGAGTTAATCTTGGTTTTTAGAGATTAACAACTGAATGTAGGGTCTTTTTGATCTGAACCAATATAAATACTTTGAAACAACCTAATTATTTGAAGTTTAAGAAAACTCATTTTGTGGAAGAATTGAAATTAGATTTTAAATTGATTAATATATTTGATGAAAGGGAATTTTAATACCAAAGAGGATGATGAGCTAGTTCAAATTATAAAAAACTTGATAAGGATAGGTAAAGTTGATATTAAACTTACCAAAGGACTTCTAAAAAGTAATAATGAATTTTAAAGATTTTATGAGATTTGATCTGTGAGTTATTAGGTGTTGCATTGCATTAGTTTCCTATTTTCCACCAACATATTTTTTGCCATAATAAATATTTTTGTATTTGTGTATAATGTAATTTTATTATGGATTTTGTATGGTTTTTACATGTTTTTCTTTTCTCTTTTTAATAAAATTTTCATAATAATGTCTAATATGAGTTTATTTAGAATTTAGAAAAAAAAATCTTAAAAATAATAAATATGATTTAAAATTGATGCAACTCTTACATCCCCTGACATTTCTTCCACACTTATTCAAACATAAGAACCCATATTGTAAACTAAATTTTACCCAAATTAATCAATTTTTCATAGTATTTGTTTCGGCAATCTTCCATTTCTAGAATATTTTTATAAACGTGTACATTTGCTTCTGAAGTCAAACAAAAATTTCTAACATTGCAAAACAATCTTCAAACTTCTTTTGCTCTACATAAATATCACTAAGAAAAGGGTTCAAAAAAGTTAACAAAAGACAGATGAAGAAAAGAAGTAAGAAAGGAATCAGTAACAGTGGAAAGAAGAGAAGTTCAAATTGAGAACTATAACCACTTAATAATGAATCTTTTTCGCATAAACTTTTTGCTTTGATTATTGATTGATTGATGCATATTAATTACAGTTCAAATTCAATATACATATATAGTACTTTGTATTTAAAGAAAGAATGTATAATTCAAGTACACCTCTTAGTCTAGTGTGGGTTCTAAATTAATATAAATAACAACATGGCATCTGTTTGAGACGTTGATTTTCTTATTAATTAACATAAAAAGTAAAGAAAATTAAGGTTGGACTGGGAGTACACTTTGACCCATTTTTTTATTTTATTTCTACCTTATCTTGAGAAGTTCACGTGGCATCATTTTGAGAAGTTCATTTTCTTATTAAATAACATAAAACGTGAAGATAATTAAGGTTTTTAACTTATTTCTACCTGAAAATCTGATTTGGATGAGGATGAAGGCTTAAATTTTAGTTTTTCAGTTATGCATGCTCATCTTTCTATATTTTTATGTATGCATGTACTGTGATGCGTGAACCATAGTTTTAAATATATATTTGGATGTATTGAGAATCATGTGGCACTGTTGCATTTATTTATCTGTGATGATTATTAAAGAATAAAATTTTTCTTGTGGTTGTAGAATGCAACCAAAGAGATAGTTGAACTCATTCACAGAACACACCTTCCACAAAGAGGCAGAAAACTCCACCTCTAACATAACAAACCCCTGCCTCAGCATTAGAGAGGCCTGAAGAGGATATACTCCAATATCTGGTTTTAGATAATATCTCACCCTAGGGTTCAAGTTCCTCACTAGGATTTACATAAATTTGATAATATCTGGGTTTATATATTGAGTTTGAAACCCATTTAGAACAAAAGACCCTGAATCCTTAAGCATTAGAGTGGAGAACATATAACTATCTCTATCTAAATAAAATAAACCTTTATGATATCATTGAGGGAGGGAGATACATTGAGTGTTCCTTACCAAGTCTATATACAGATCTACTTGAACAAAATATATATATATATATATATATATATATATATATATATATATATATATATAATATTTTATATACTTAGTGTTTCTAAAATTTCTCTACGTTTATAAAAAATTTAATTTCTAAAACATTTTCTTATAAGATTTATTATAAAAGTTAAAAAAAAAAACTAGAAAAATAAGTGAAAATATCAATGTATTATGGTATGTGAATACTTTTTAACTTGTGAACTTCTTGGAACGAATTTGTCGAGAACTATATGCAACTACATTTCTTTTATTAACAAAGAATATATAAAAATTAAATAAAATATTTAGGGGTACTCTAATCCTTCTATATAAAGATATATAATATTTACTTATAAATATAAAAGTTTCGCATCTGAACTTGACAAGACAAAAAACCAACAAAAGCAAATGATCCCAAACCTAAGCATCATAGATATATTACAAGAAACTCTGGTGTGATTCACTTGTTAAGGGAAATGCAACTACATTTACAAAAGACTATTCAAGCTTAAGGTAGCAAGAGTTAATAATAGTAAATAAATGAATAATAATTTAGTGAATAATTCTTTTTAAATGTATCTATAGATTTTTATGCCTTGATAATAAAGATAAATAGTGGAAAATATATCCACTTTATTCAATAATAATGGACTAGTGGTTTTGAGTTCTTGGTCTAGTACCTCTAGAGTTGAGCTATTAAGTAAGGAACAAATGTATTTAGTTTCAGTATTTGTAACAGTAAGAAACTATATAATAATAGAAAAAAAAAACAATAGGAGTAACTCTAACTATCTTGTATTTTGAATAAGTAGGTGAACAATTACTTCTTTGTTATAAACAAATTTTATGATTTTGATTCATTATGACCGTAAAGGTCACTTTTGTTTTTAAAATTTTTTGGCCCTTAGTTGATCCAAAGTCAGTCTACTTATTTTTTTCAGGACCAGTGGCTCACCTACTTTCCACTCTGTCTCTTCAACTCAAATGGTTCACTTTCTTTTTTCTCTTTCTAAAGCAGAAGCTGAGTTAGGACACTTGTGAAACCTTCCTCTGAGATATCCAAACACTCTTCCTCTACGTAAATTGAACTCTAAACTTTTGTTTTTCTCCTTTTTCTAACTCTATTGTGTTGGTTCAGTTTTAAGATCTTCCTTAGAGCCTCATTTCGTCAACCTGTGTTTCTGTTTTTGGCTCCAGGTCTTGATGCTTTTCCACTAAGGGCTTTCTCCTCCTCAAATTTAGCATCAGTCAAGGCAAGGGAAGCTAGGGTTTTTCACTTTTTGAAGTGTCATGCCTATTTTTGGTTCAGTTTCATGTTTAAAATGCTTGGATGATTCTTGTGTTTGTATGATAATGAATTATCTATGGCTTGATATGGATTTCTTGTTTGCATGCATGAGCGGAAATTTGTTGTTTTCTTCCAAGCGAGCAACCCTCACCTAAGCGAGAATAACAGAAAACCCACCCAGTTTATGCTTAAGTTGTCACTCAGGCGAGAAGCTCCAGTTTTGAGCAAAGAGCAATCTCACTCAAGTAAGATGGTCTCACTCAAGCAAGAGGACTTTTGTCACTTAAGCGAGACTGGTGCACGGACGTGTTTCATTACTTACTCTTTTCTACGATTGGTTGTTTTACTCCTTAAGGGTATGATGTATGATGTTGTGCATGTATGAGGTGGTATTTGAGATTGTATTTCATGTTTGGCATGAGATGATGAGGTTTTGAAATAATATGTGGATTATGTGTGGGAATTTCATGGAGAAATCCCTTTTGATGATAAAGTAATTTGTGTGATGATTTAAGAATTCAAGTAAGGCTACATCCTGATACTCTAATGAATTAGTCAGACTCACATAGAGTAGACCGGTTCATGTGGTGAGAATAATAAGAAGTCCTAGTCTTTTGCAGGATAATGACCTTAGATGATAATGGACTAATTAACCTTGTGTGTGGTAGGGCGAAATCCATTGACAATGGCTCTATTGAGTAATAGAGGCCACCACAAGTGGAAGCAACTAGTGAATTCGATCTTATTACATGTATCTGGATAATTGAGTTAGAGGGTTTTTGAATTGTTTGTCATCACATGTTGCTTGTGTTTAATAATTTGCTTGCTTATTTGTATGTTAAAATTATTTTCACTAGCTTATCCTTTTCCTGTTTGTGTTATGTTTCTTGTGGTGTTTTCCTTTTTGCAATGATCACCAATATTGGTCTGAGCAGATGTGGAGACTCCCGGTGATCGTGCGGATGGTAGAGATACAGCTGTTTAGACTAGGCTTAATTGTTATCGCTCTTTAGTAGCACCTTTTGGAAACTATTTTCTTTGTAATTTTCTTGCTCTGTGAGCAATCATTGGCTAAACTGTTTTACATTATGAAATATGTTTATGACATTGTTATGTGTCATTGATCTCAGTATATTTTGGATAACTATAATGGTTGATTGTTATATATTTTATGTCGCGTGCTCTATTATATTATGTTTTGTTTATTAAAGTTTTTCTATTAAATGGGATGCCACGATGATATTTTATCAAGAATTAATTTTTACCATCTTAATATCTACATGTAAATCTTAATTTATCCATGGATCCAGATATATGGATAATAATACGCATATAATTATCAAATCTCTTGTGGTATGTTAAGGTTGACCTTTAAAGGCTCAACTTCTTATGGCCATTTCAATGTTTGTCGTTCTGAATTTATGCATTTATATGTAATAATTGGATGTTATGCCTTTAATATTGTATTTATGAATAATCATTTGGATGAACGTGCCTTTAAAATTCATCGACGATGAGTTTTAAAACTTTTGAAATATCATGACATTCGAATGACAACTCTTTCTTTCACCCAACAAGTTATCCTTGGAAAGGTGTTTACAATGTAGTTTTGGTTAAAAATACATTTAAATCAATTATAAAAATCATGAGGTTTGATTTAAAGATAAAAAAAAAAATCTAAACCAAACTTTATGTCATTGATTGGAAGCCAAATCAATTTATATAGTTTGATTTGGATTGATTTTGCTATTTATCATATAGATTTTATATGGATATTGACTTTTTGTCCTAAATAAGGAGTAAAATGGGTGTTTTTATCCTCTCTCTCATCCTTTCTTCACACAATGGAGGAAACACTCGTTCCCTTCTCTGTTTTCAAGCTCCTCAACTCAAATCCTTACATCAATTCATGAATACTATTGATTCTTCTCTCACACACAATTCTTGATCCACAATACGTATATGATCCAATCGAAGTGTAAATGTGAAAGACTTACTCGTAAATAATCCTAGTAAAGAGAGTAACACATTTGAACAAGTACTTAAAAGGTAAGAAAATGTGTATTAATGTTAGTTGTGACTTCACATTACAATTTTCCCCTACTTGTCGGAAACTATTACAGCAGTTTCTAACTGTCATATCTTAGTAGATAAATCAACACAACACTAATATTTCTTAAAAACCCTGAGAAACCAATAACATATTTTACCCAAAATGTTAAAGAACAGGAGTAGAAAGAAAGCCTCTACCCATGACAGGGAAAATGCAAGGGGTGGATAGAACAGGGAAGTAAGATGAGAAAAAAGATACAAAAAGAAAATGCAAGAGAATTGGAAAGGAAAAGAAAAGAGGAACTGAAACCAGGGTCTCTTAAGAAGGAGATGCAATAGAAAGATAAAAGCAGCAACATAAAAGAATGGCACCCGATGACCCCCAACATCTGAGTTATCCAACTGGCTCACAGATATTCGTTCATAAAACCTTAAGCTGTCAAACAGAACGTGCAACTTAGGTTTTCCACTGTCTTGCCCCGTGCTCTTTTTAGAAAGCTTAAGATAATAAGTAGATCTCAGGCAAAGTAACCCATCAGGCAGAGTCTTAAATTGTTGATCAAGCATATCTGAGCATTCAAGATCCCTGAGAGAACCAATTGGTTCGTTCAATGACATCAATGCCAACGACAGTGTTTCCATTGCATGGTTTCCTAGCGTCGGTGTTACTGAAGATTTGTTCAGTTGAGAAGGATGTGAACAACCATCAATATAAAGGTACTCAATACACTTTATCTGAATCTCACATGCAACTTTCATTAGTTCTTTGCACCATGCAGATAAAAGCAACGGAAAGTGATGTTCTCCATACCATAAATTTCCATCCTGGTTTGGCGGCATGAAAAGATTATCATGCAATGGGAGATAAAATTTCAGAAATCTCAGACGAGGCATCTTCTTAAAAGTTCCCAGTTTCAGAGGCAAATCTTTAATTCGAAACACATCTACTTGCATGGCCTCCACCTTATCGCTTCCCTGAAAAAAACTCAGCATATAACACTAAGCCATAATTTGACACTGGTTGAAATTTGAAACACAAACACAAACACTTGTGAAGTATTAATATAGTTTATATATGTCTCTTACCAGCTTATACCTCAATACATTGTATACTTCCTCTTTATCCCTCAATCGGGTGCGTCTCCCTGGATGTATAATACATTCTTGACGAACTATTTCCCAACCCATTTGTCGTATCAGGTCATGCATTTGTATTATGTTGTCATTTGAAACTGTTATGAGAGCTTTTCGTTGGAGAACCTCCACTCCACTAGCTCCATGAAGTCCCCATGCATCTAGTTGTTTTATAACATACTCTTCGGTGTCTTCTTGGAAAAAGAATGCAATATCTAGGAAGGCCTTTTTCTCTACTTCATGCAGTCCATCATAACTGAATTTCAACACACTTTGAATTTTCTCATTGGGATACTTCTTGAATTTGCTTAATGCACACTTCCATGTGTTTTTACCACTTCTGGAATGGAAATCTGCACCTAAAACTTTTAAGGCTAAGGGATTGCCCTGGGCGATTTTAAGCACCTCTTCAGTTAGTTTTTCATATCCCGTTTTGGGTTGGCTTTCATTGAAGGCATTCAAACAGAAGAGCTTGAGAGAATCAAGAGGGCCCATTTCCTTGACCTCATGAATTTGATGAAGTTCTCCACTTGTAAGCACGTTCTGATCTCTACTTGTTACTATCACTCTACTCCCCGCACCAAAGCAAACAGGTTTTGTGACCAGATACTGTAATTCTTCAGAAGTATTTACATCATCAATCACCACCATAACTTTTCTCCGACCCAGCATTCTTAGAGCAGAACTGAAGATTCTTGCTTTGCTTGTGCCGCTTCTATGGAGATCTTCTCCTTCAAGTAGTTCATAAATGAGCCTCTCTCGTAAATTGCTGAATCCATGCCGTTCCGATTCTTCTCTTACATTGAAGAAACAACAACCATCATACCGAAGAGAACATTTATCAAATATGGCACGGGCAATGGTTGTCTTACCTATTCCACCCATGCCCCAAATTCCAACAAAAACAACTTCATTTGATTCTACTCGCAGCAAGGACTGAATCTGTGTAATGTTTTGATCAATTCCAACAAGACCATTTGATTCACTTGGGTAAAACTCGCTCAATTTTACTGAAATGTCTTTCACAATTTCATCCACAAGATCAGATTCATTCCTAGCATATAGAAGAAAGTAAGAAATTATATAAAGAAACAACAATGATATTATGTTAACACCTTGCATCTAGAATCAACTAAATTGTTATTGCACACAAATTTTTGTATACAAGTAAATGGTGAAAAAGATATACAGCAGTATATGTATCTAAAAGATAAAAGAAAAAAGAAAATGAACTTACTTATAATTTGTTGGATAATGAAATCCGGATGAACGACCAGCTTTTTTCAAAGCTGATCTCCAACTTTGTACCTTGAGCATGTTTTCCTTGAACTTTTCTTCATGTTGAGCTAAATCATCTCCATAATCTCCATGTTGGTGTCGCACGTGTGATGGATCTACATGGAAGAAAACAGGTAGAAGAATCTGGTTATTTGTTTCCATGCATTCAACCATTTTGGCAAGCTCTTCTAGGCACGACTGTGATGAAGCATAGTGTTTGGAGAATACGACCAAAAATATTTTTGACCCTTCAATTGCTCTGAGAAGCAAGGGTAATATTTCACCTCCTTTATCAAGTCTCTCATCCACATAGGCATCAATATGCTTGCGATGTAATTCTCTTTTCAAATGGCTAAGAAGACCACTGCGGACATCTGTGCCTCTAAAGCTGATGAACACATCATGTTTTATTTCACTAACACCACAAGAAGTTGACGATGCCATTTTGTATAATCAAGAGCAAAAATTTTCTTAATAAACTAAGGACAAAACAACACGCCCATCATATATATATTGAAAATATTGAAAGCTTTACTTTCCTATATATGCTTCAATGAGGCATGTTGGTTTGTTTGTGGTAATTTATGTTATTTCATTATGAACTGATCTGAGGAAATGTAAAGTAATGCGTACATCAGAATTGGATTCGCTTAAGATTTTTACGCGACAAAGTTATTCGGCATTTCCTGTTATGTGAATATGTTCCAAGTTTTATCCACTCAGTTCAAATAAATTGTACCAAATACATTTATAAGGAAAAATCTTAAAATTCATAATATAAGAATTGCAAAAAAAATTTAGATTTTACAGTAACTTATAGTTTGATATAAAATTTATTAAATACTTTTGTAAAATGAAAATGAATTATATATATTTTTTATTTATTTTTAACAGTAATTTGTTAAAGACTAATAATTATATACTATGTGTGAAAAATAGAATGAGATATAATATATTCTTTTATTCTTGACAAGGAAAATGAATTAGTTAATAATAAATAAATAAAATAAACATTACTACGATAAAACTATTTTATATTAGCTTCTATAATTGATTCTAAAATCGAAATAGAAAGAGTCGTCATTGAAATAAATTATTTTAATTTTAATTATGAACTAATGTACTTTCTACATTCGACATAACTTAGATTACATTTGATATTGAATACCTGCACATTCTATATTCAAGGACAAAACTGATGTTGAATTATTAATAACACTCACACTTTGAGTTACAAGATTGACCTAATAAAAGAAATGGGAAAGAAGGTTGAGAGAAATTGTGATTCAACTTCCTTACTAATAAAAGTAATAATTAAAATTTGTCAATAAAAAAATACAATTGATAAATTTTATATTTGAATTACTCGATCAATAAAATGAGCCAATCTGGTTCACACGCATCACGAGTCGGGTTGGAAATGAGTAAATTGAATTTGGCTCACTTTATGATGAGCCAAACATTTTACAACTTGGCTCAACCCACCACGGGTTGGTAGGTTAAGTGAGTTGGCTCACCAACTCACATAAAAAAATTATTTATGTATTTATTTTTAAGTATTCAAATATTTAAATAATTTTTTAAGCAACCCATGACATGACAATCAAAGTAAAATCTAGAACCAATGTTTTCATCATGCTCACCACCAATATATGATGAATTCTTTCCAAAAAAGTGTCAACATAGTCCAAAAAAATATGGCTAATATTACACATTTTTTGTCATGCTATTCAACAAAATATAAATAAAAAAAACTACACATTTTTATCATGTTAATTTAGAAAAAAAAATGTTTATAAGATAGTTGCTTGAGTAATTTATATAAACATTATAGTTAAAAATTAAAGTATCAACATATATAACTTGACAATCAAATTAATTAAACATTCAAACTTTTCAAATATTATTGAACAACATTTTAGTATTTAAAAATATGAAATTGTGACCCTATATAATTGGGGTAGTAAATAATTATTAAAAAATTGTAAAAAATGTTGGTGGGTTAAGTGGGTCAACCTACCCTCAACCCAACTCGAACCCATTTAACCCCTGGATTAAGTTGATCGGGTTGAGTTCAACCCACTTTTGAAAAAATTGAATTTTTCTCAACCCAACCTAGCTCGAACCCGTGGTGAGCCAGGTTGGCTCACGAGTTGAAACTCATTTTGACATCTCTACAAATATATATTCTAAACAGGATAAATGAAAGCATAAAGTATATTTTTTAATGTGTTGTTACACTGCAAAAAAATTACTATTTAGTGGATGTTTTTCTTTTCAATCTGCGGGGCATTCACCCTCCGTAAATCAATTTGCGAGGGTTTTCTAAACCTCCACAATTAGAATCGTCACAAACTATTTGTGGAGGTTTTGAGTGACCCTTAGTATTGAAATTATATTGCAGAGGTTGTTTTATGGAGGGTTTTAACCTTTTCTATTGGTGACTATTATTTTGTGGAGATTTGAAATGTCCTTTATTTGTAATTATCTGTCTGCATTTATAATTTATTAATTTAATGAAATTATTTTCATAATAAAAAATAAACAAAATATCTAAATTCGTAAAGTACACAAAAATTAACCAAAATTGATTTTATTAATGATTTGATAAAGTATTAGCAATTACAATGTAAATATAAAAAAAAATATAATGTTGAAAAAAGAAAATACATAATGTTCTAAATATAAAAAGCCTGAGTTTAGAGGTTAAAGCTACGCAGACAAATGTCACTGGTTCACAACCACATATGATGGAGTGTCAGAGTGCTGGAGAGGGCGTGACAAAGCTGAATTGTAGAGTCACTGATTTGCTACTCAGGCTACGACAAAGACAGCAGGATAGAGAGGGTGCGACAAAAAGGGCTACGACGGAGACTACAACAAAGCTTAATCGCGGAAAGGAACTGATTTAAAGAAAAACTTAGGTTTTTTCATGTATGTCGCGACTAAGGAGGATAACTCACCTAGCTTTTCTGATTTGGGAGGGAACGCGTGAATTCACCAAGGGAAAAATGTATTGCAAAATGTATTGCAACCTGCAGATGTCATAAACCTCCTGGAAAAAATAAATAAAATAAAACTCGCTTTATTATCAACTTTTAGAGAATCCATCAAGATCAACCCATATGATATCTATGGAGGTTTTTTATAACCTCTATAAAATAACCCCGGTAAATATCTTTTTTTTAGTATTATGTGAGTGTTTCCTATTAAAACCCATGTAATATAATATTTATCGTTTAAAATAGGAATAAAAAATAAACATGTTTTTATGGGTAATGTTTAAATCCTATGTTTTCATGAGAATTCTCACATTAACTAATCTTCTTTTCGTTTTTGCTACACATTTGTATCATTTTCTTCTAATTGTTTGGCTTGTTCTGAATCCACAAAATTCACTTACATCTTCACATCCTATCACAACCTTGATTGTACACTTTCTTTCCTTTGTGCAATTATGTTAAAATGGTGTATTATCAATTTTCATAAATCAAATGATTTTTAGGTCTCACATGAGAATATTTAAACTTGTAATTCCAAGTGTTAATAGTGTAACTCTTCGTCTACTAAGTAATATATATAAAAAAAAAAAAAAACTAATCTTCTTTATCGTTTTTTTTTGTTTTATATCTTTATAATCCCTAAAGTTTCCAACAACATCTATAATATTTCATAGTGCAATTATATGATATTTTATATTGTAATTATATGATTCTTAAATCTATGTAAGTCCACATCCCAATTATACCTTATGTAAAGCCTTCTTATTTCAGCCTCAATCTTTAAGGGATGCCCCAAGGTCTAATGGGCCTAAGGGTTGGTCCACAGGGAGCTAAATGACCCAAGATTTGCCCTAACCCACTCATTCGTATCATTTTAGAAAAATAGTTCTCCCTTACTTCCTCTTTGAGCAGCTGTGAAGCTCTGCTAGGGTTCAGCCACTGTTTCTTATCAAGTGAACTCACACCAGTTCTCTACTCTTAGTAGGTCAGCTTCCAACTCATGTTCTTGCTCCATTCTGTTCATTCTTCGTAGTTCCAACTAGAGTTGTCTTAGTGAACTCGTTTTAAGCTCGTTCCACTGTTTTTCAGCCCTCGAAGCTATTGCTTGAGCTACTGTTAGTCACGCTTCGGGTGTCGAAGTCCTCTGCTAACCCCTTTCCAGGTAAGTGAAGCTAGGGTTTCACGTTATTTTTATTTTATGCGATTAATGTTTTGTGAAATATGAGAAAAGTTTGGGGAAAACGTTAGTTTTTGGTATATTTATAAGTTAAGGTTCAAATATTCATGAAACTGTGATATTTGACGTTATTTCTCGTATTCTGATGCGTCGCGCAGTCGCTGGGCGAGTTGAATTGGTCGCTGGGCGACTGTGTATTTTTTCTGATATGCGCAATTTTAGTAAAATTGACTTTTTCGACTCATTAACCGTTGGATTGAGCTCAAATTTTGACATTTGGTTCATAACATGCTATTTTATGGTTTGACCGGTTGGATCGCCGATTAGATATCTGTAGCTTGAGAAATGTGTCACACATTACTGTAATGATTTTTGGTTTGGTGATAATAAATTTTCTTAGGAATTTTGGTGTAAGAATTATGGTTGTGGGTTGTGCTTGATTGTATGGAATTGCAGGTATTTAAATGTTGGCACTCATTTATTTGGGATGAATACTATTTTGTGATATATGTATGTCTTGGTATGCATTTATAAAGTATGAGATGAATGAATTTGTATGAGTGATGTGATTTATGGATTGTGAATGATGAATTTGGATAAATCTTGGCATGCGATTTCAATGAAATGGTTGGTATCAAAATGGCATGATATTGGTATGAAGTACAATTCTATATTCATGGATTGGGAAGGATGAGTTGGAATGGATTCAACATGGAAAATGAATGTGGATTTGGTTATAAAGGTTGGCATGAGAGTTATGTGCATGATAAATAATACTTGATTGATTGAGTATGATTGGTCTGTGTCAGTGCGTAATTCCATGAGCCTCTAGGTGAGACCTCATGGTGGTGCTTCAATGGTCGGGACGTAATTCCATGATCCCTGTTAGTGGAAGTTCATGGTGGTGCTCCATCTATATAATTTGGTAAGGATTCAAGGTAAGGTTGCATCCTGACACTCTAAGGAGTTAGTTAGTCTCACTTAGAGACTCTTGTGGTTGCATCCTGACTCATTAAGGGCTTAATCTTGTGTGGGGGATTGAGACATTGTACCACTTGTAACACTTAGCTCGGGGTGAGCAGAGATATCCACCACAAGTGCAAGCATCCGTTGAATCCGACTAGATTATATGTAATCCGGATTAGTCGAGTCTGAGTCTATTGTTTGGATTGTGTGATAACATGTGACTGCATGATAAACTGTTTCTACTCTAGCTTACCCTATTGTTTGTTTGGTTGTCTTGTATGTGGTTCTTCTCCTTTTGCGATGATCATCAATTTATTGATGTGATCATATGCGAGAGGCACTCGAAGTCAACAAGGAAGCGATGATTCCACTGCGTAGTTCGCCTGGACTGGATTCTATTGCTTTGCGCTTAGTTATAGGGCTATGACCCATGTATTTGCTTGGCCTTTAATTTTAAATTGGAGTATTGTTGAACTTTGTATCTTATTTGGCTTTTGCCATCGTGGTGTGCCTTGTATTGTAAGAAGTTATACTTATATTTCCAAGACCGCGCTGTGTAACGTTTCTTTTAATTAGGGTTATCGATTAAATGGAACGCTACACCTTATATAATTCTTAAATCTATGTAAGTCCACATCCCAATTATACCCGCATCCAACTCTCCATATCAATATACATACTTAAACGACAATTATTGTCACCTTAAATACCACTTCATTTTTCGTTAACATCTTGGAGGTAACAAACTTGGAGGACTGTTGTGACGTGATGACACAATAGAATTTTATCGTCAAAGAGATTTTGGCTATATCAATTATTATGCCTTTTACTAACATTTTGAAACATGTTAGTAAGCGAACAAAACTTGTGTTCCACGCTTTTTAACCTTATGAACTAAAAATAACATTTTACAAAAATAAATAAAAAAATAAGAATGAAAATTTGTAATTAAATGAGATAAAGAAAGTATTTCAATTTAGTAACTAAATTTAAGTTTTTAATAATTAAAATAAAAAACTAAAAGTAAAATCTCATAATGAAAATACTAGAAATAAATAATGCTTCTAATTTAAAAGTCTAAAAACATATATCTTTTAAGAAAAAAAAAACTATGCATACAAGAGTTAATAGTTCCATGTAAATAAATTTCTCATAAAATTTTATCAATTTAAATATTAATTTTAAATGAATTAATTAAATGTTATATGGTTTATAGTATATTCTATTGGTTATTCTACTTTTCTTCATTAACTATTATTTCTTCCCTTACGTTGAACTTTGTCTCTTGTTGGTAGCGGGCGGAGTTTCTTCTCTGTTCTGGCTTACGCACCAGTCTTCCATGTTCTAGGGTTAGGGCTCGTTTTTCCCTTCGCTTCAATTCAATCACTGCGAGATTGTCCGAGTGACGCGCCTCCCCGAAAGGCGTCATGGGAGGTGACAGTGCCGTTGAGGAATCCGAAGGGGTCAGCGTCAACATCAATGTTCGCTGCTCTAACGGCTCGAAGTTTTCCGTTCAGACTTCCGTTGATTCCATCGTTAGTTCCTTCAAGGATCTCGTTGCTCGCAATTGCGATGTACCCGTCGAACAACAACGCCTCATTTACAAGGGTCGCATTTTGAAGGATGATCAAACCCTCCGAAGCTACGGTATTTCCATAATCCATACGCCGGTGTTTTTTCTGTATGCATATGTTTTTCTTTTTTTATGAATTGATGTGTTTGAGTCGGTATTATAGATTCTATTTGGTTTACGAAGGTGTTTATGCGATTCTGATTGTATTTACGTGGCTGATTAGTCAAATATAGTGCCCAAAGTCGAAGTGGATATGTGTTACGTTATGATGGATAGGATTTCAAAGGGAATATGATATGGGGGTGTTTGAGATGGAAGTGAAGGGTGTTATTTTCTCGGCGTGAGAGAGATTGAGGGTCTATTTTTTTGTCCTTTTTTACTATATAGAATGGAGGTTCGATGGAAAGCATAAAAGGAAAACGGGTTCAGTTAGTCGCAGGTTCAATTATCGTGGTGTTTTGTCCAGCTCTTTTTTATTTGCTTTTTCCTTGAAAAGGTTGTCGTGAGTGATCCATGTTCGGCGTGAGGGACCTAATACAATTCTCTACCTTTTCCTGGGCTTGAGATTAGCTATGAAAATGAAAGCATAGGCAGTTGTGAGAGCTCAAATCAAATCCCTTTAAGTGCTCACTAGAATTCCATTACCAACGAAGTGGACTCAGGTCAAATTCCTTGGAATTGGCTCCTAACAAGCTATGGGTGTGGCACTGATAAGATAGTTTAAGGTGGTTTGGATATTTCTAAGAGGTATCAATGAGGAGAGTTGATGCATGATTTTAAGTTTCATGAAAAAGGGGCGAGATAAACCAAGGGGGAGATGGAGACCTTGAAAGAGACTGGAGGAAGTTGATAGGAAGGACTCATAGTAATAACATCTCCTGAAGATGGTCTTTAACTAGGCTAAATAATGTCACGTGATCTGTGTGGTGAGTCACGTATTGGGACAAAGCTTTGTTGTTGGTGTTGTTCTTTTTCTTCCTTAAAATAGTTTAGTCAAAGACATTGTTTGAGAGGCACATATGCAACTTAATTTTTTTTTTTTAAATAAAAGAGAAATAACTAACATTTAAAAAGCAGCTGGCTCTATCTCTCTGTTTTCTCATTCTCTCCTTTCTCTCTTCCTGCTCTTTCTTTTTTCTTGCTGCTCATCCTCAAGTCCTATCTTCTAAATTAAATCAAATGAAAATTGTTAAACAACCTTACTTTACTTTTAAAGATTTCATTTAAATGATAAAGTAGATATGAAGCCAAAATAGTCTTGGACCAATAATTGCCTATGTTGGGATTACATATTTGAATAAATGAAATATCTTTTGTATTTTATGCCTTACCAAAATATAGGAGATTGATTTCTTTTTTGACAGTTATAAAGAAATGTGTTAAAGGTAATATCAAGTGATACTTCTGGATAAACAACCTAGCCTTTGATTTGTTTTATTCTTCTTCCATTCTATAGTCTGGTGTTGAGTTGTTTTGTTCTGCATCTCAGTATTATATTACTTTTCTCACATTGTGCATTTTCTCATGATCTCATTGTTAATGAAGAATGCAGGGGGTGGATTTTGTAATTTAGTTAGGTCTGTTTAAGGCTTAAACAAAACAATTGTGTAAGAAAATCAGTGGGCTATGAAGTATCCTTACTTGTTTAGTGAAATTGACATGTCCAAATGTTTGATTATTTATCTAGGTTAAGCTAGCAGGACTTCGTGTCCTGTCATATGATAATGCACTGATACTTCAATTTGTGTCACATCCATATCCATATTTGTGTCACATCCATATCCATATTTGTCTCTGATCCATATCCATATTTGCATCTTGTATATCCATATGCGGTATTGTAGGATACTTTACCGATACTTATTGCTGAAGTATCCAATTTATGAAGCACTAATACTTTTACATTGGCAATAATTTATAATTTTTTATTTTTACAATGTCTAAGAAATGCGATTTTGTAATTTGGATTTGCACAATTGCAATTATATGTTTATTTTGTTTTGAGAATTTGTATACATTTTTAAATGCATATTTATCTTGTACCATATCACGTTATTTTCAAAAGAAAAACATAATTCCGTATAGGATACACATCATATGTGATACACATTGTATCTGCACATCATAATACTTATTGTTATCACTTATAAATTATAATTATGCATGTTATTCAGTGTTGGTCAGTGGTGTTGCCATGGCTGCTATTATGTGATGGATGTTTGCCAACTGCCATAGGCATTTGTGGGCAGGTGTTTATATGTTGGGATTTTGGCTTTCCTGTATATTCCACTATCCACCATTTATAACTCTGACGTTATTTTTTTAAATGTTTTTTCTTTGAAGGCTTGGGATTTGAATGTTTAAATTTGTGTTTGATGGAGTATTTTAATGTTTATTTATAAGGGAGATATAGGTAAAATGGAAGTAGGATAATGATACATGCATATCATCAAGGAGAATGCTAATGAGGTCCCTTTGGACATTGGCTATGGAATCAAAGTGGGATGCCTTTATGAAAAGTGTCACTCTGAATTTTGATAAAAACATTTCAATTTTTGTTGTTTATTTAACCAGTTCTTTAAGGTTACACATGAAAGCATCCTTAAATAATACTATCAAACATAATTTTGTTGAAAACTGCTAATATTTTTTAATCATATCTCTTCTTTGCATATGTGTGGTGTAGATGTAGGATTAATTTGTTGACAGTTGACAGAATATTTGGCTGGCATGGCTTGTATTGGGCAGAAAGATAGTTTTATGTTGTGCTCTTAAAAAACAGCCCACATCTGTTCACACACTGAATTAAGGTTCTTAAGAATGCATTCTCAAATGAATGAACATAACTCTGATTTCTATTTGTCCTTATAGGATTGGAGGCAGATCACACTGTCCATTTGGTTCGTGGTTTTGTACGTACTAATCCAACTGGTGGAACCAGTACTACCAGCACCGATACCAATACTGCAACAAATAATGCCACAGGTGCTGGTGCGAATGAAGGTGGGAGTTTAGGAGGGCTTGGCTTTGGAGCTTCACTGTTCCCTGGACTAGGTATCAATGGGACTGGGGGAAATGGTTTATTTGGTGACGGATTTCCTGATCTAGAGCAGATGCAGCAACCATTTCTTTCAAATCCCAATTTAGTGAGAGAATTAATGAATTCGCCTGCCATGCAGAATCTAATGAATAATCCTGAGATAGTGCGGAATCTTATAATGAATAATCCACAGATGCAAGAGCTCATGGATCGAAACCCTGAGTTAGCACACATACTTAATGATCCTAGTACTCTTCGTCAGACCCTTGAAGCTACAAGGAACCCTGAGATCATGCGTGAAATGATGAGAAATACAGACAGAGCAATGAGCAACATTGAATCTTCTCCTGAGGGATTCAACATGCTGAGGCGCATGTATGAAAATATTCAAGAACCATTTTTGAATGCCACTACAATGGCTGGTAATACAGCAAATAGTAATGCAGCAATTTCAGGGACTCATGGTGACCATGCAAGGGACCAATCAACTAATCCCTCAACTACTAGTTCTGAAGCAACCGCTGGTTCTGCCTTACCTAATACTAACCCGCTTCCAAATCCTTGGTCCTCTACTGGTAGTATGTTTGGATACTAAATTATTCCTTTTGCTGATATATTTTGTCTGTGTTAAGGATACTAACTACAATGTTTTGTTGCTTGTGACCTATCAGACACCTTTTATTTTCATATATCTATAATGAATACTGGTTCTCTTAGTCACTTCATTAATACATATTGAAGCATAGAAACCTTCAAAATCTTTTTACCAAAATCCAATACAACACACGAGACATACAGTCATGAATATGTAGGACTATATAATTATTTGCTCGTGAACCAAAGAGGAAAATTATCTTTTTTATGGATGGTTTCAAAGAGAGGTATAAGGGTGATGTAAGTACTGTCCTTATTTATAAAAAAGTAGTAAGTAGTTTTCTATTTTCTGGTCTAGTAATGTCTAAGAAGTATGTTCTAAATTTGGATTTACGGAATTGCAAATATATATTTATTATGCTTACTATTTTTGTTACATATCTAAATATGTTAGACGTATCATATCCTACATAAATTTGAAAAAAATGTATTGTCATATTGGATATGTATTGGATATGTATTGTATATGTATTGTGTATGATACATGCATCATATTTGTGCCTCAGCTTTTGACTAATATGAATCATTGTCATTATTGACGGCAACCATTGTATATGTAGCTGGAGGTGCTCAAAATAACACCAGAAGGTCGTCGACCACTGGTGTGGATGCCAGGCAGCAAGGACCTACTGGCTTAGGAGGGCTTAGCCTGCCAGACCTTGAAAACATGCTGGGTGGCAATGCCATGCCAGATGCTTCTTTACTGACCCAGTTAATGCAAAATCCAGCTATCTCACAAATGATGCAAAGTATGCTTTCCAACCCACAAACTTTGAATCAGGTATTTACAAACCATACCTAGTACAAATGCTATGTACATATGTTGAATTTATCCTTCTGATATTTAATTTACATTTTAGATTCTGGGTGCTAATACTGAGCAGCGTGGCATGCCTGATTTAAATTCTCTCAGAGACGTAATGCAAAATCCGGAATTCCTTCGCTTGTTTTCCTCACCTGAGACATTGCAGGTAGACATATTTAAAGTTCTTTGTCTGTTAGTGGGTTTCAAGAATATCTTTTGCCACAGATGTTGGTTACAGTCCCTCTTTGATGAATTCTAGTGAATCTTAGTATGAAAGAAATCATAAGAATCAATGCATAATTGGTCCAAGGGCAGCATAGGTCAAAATGGTTGTGAATGAAAACCTTTAGGACCTAAGCATTTGGAAATTGTTTTTTTTTTTTTTTTTTTATTTTTTTTTTGCAGGCTGCCAGTAGAATAATTTATTCTTTAAATTGTAATCTAATATATAGAGGTTATATTGCCAGCTATTTTCTATATTTCCTTGCTTCAGATGATATTCTAATAGTTTTGCCTTACACAATGACAGCAACTCTTGTCATTCCAGCAAGCTCTTTTGTCTCAGCTTGGTCAGCAGCAACCAACACGGTAAGTACTGTTGCTATACTGACCTTTCCATGTTTCTTTTCATTTTAATGAAATGAAAAGAAATAAACTTTGAATGTGTTGAAGTCTATCCTTTAGCTTACCAATTTAATTGTTTGCTCAGCCTGAGTGATAAAATTCCTAGTAACTAGCACAACCGTTGCTGCTGATCGTTTTGGCTAAGTTATGTCATTTAACATCCCATAAACAAGTGGTTGCATGAGCATTTTGCCATTGTCTTTATGATTACTTTTCTAAAAACTATTCATCTGACTTCTTTTTTCTGGTCATGCTTATGTAATACTATGCTTGAAAACCAAGATTTCGTAACATAATATAAAAATAATTGAAGGAGAGATATAAATATCTAACATTTTACACAACTTCACCATTGCATATTCAAAGAGTTTGTTTCCATATTCAAATCCAAGAACAACTCACCAAGGTGCAACTTTTCCATTGTGCCTACGTGTGCAACTTCCCTTTATATTTTTAAGGAAGTCCAGAAATAGAGTTAGCTGATTAATTTGTCGAATGTCATTTATAATATGAAATCTGTATGTCCATCATAGGTTTTTGAAAGTAAAATATTTGAAGGTTTATATTTCTAATAAATTACTAAAAGTGATGTTGCTTTGTGAGCTTGGAAATTGGAAAACCTTCTTATTTGACCATATGGTTGTTGCACTACTAGAATCTAACAAAATCTTCATTCAACACTGCCACTTGAATGTCACTTTTCCCTTTGACTTAATAACCTGATTTGGTGTGGAGGATGACATGGTTAATGTTTGGGTGTCATCAATTAGACTGGTTGGGTGATCGCTTGTGATTGGTCTGGCATAATTTGTTAAAATACAACATCCATGTATGTCCTTGTTGTGTTTATTTTACCATCATTTTTTTCTTGTTTGATTTTCTACTAACCCGCTAAGCTTCAGCAGGGAATCTGGTGAAACCGGCGGAGGCACTGGTATGCAAGACCTCCCTCTATTCTATTGGTTTTTGTTGATATAAACTATTTACTTCTATGGTATTTCATTGTCTATTAAAATTGCTGAATCATCTCTGAAGATGACCCATCATGCTTTGGTATGAATTATAATATAGTGAAGTGGTTAAACATCCAACAAGGTAATTGAGGTGGTAAGTAGGTTAGCTGGGTCTTTTTTTTTTTCTGTTCTTAAAATAAGAATGTGAATTTGGTCTTCGGTTGCAGTTTAATAATGACCACCTCTGCTAAGTTTTTTAGGTGGTTCATAAATCACAAAATTAGGTTTGGGTGGCAGAGGTTACTGCTTAAAGTCCTTTGATAACAAGATTACCTTTCTGTTAAAGTCCTATGACCCTTTAGTTAACGAGCGACCATTCGAAGGACCAGATGCATTAAAAATCTTTTGGCCTGATTGTATTTCCAGTAAGAAAAAAGGGGGCAGTCAAATTAGGTGGTGGCTGTTTTGGATTATGCAACTGCCATTTCATTACAAACATACATTCTACTATTTAATTGAAATTTCTATGGAATGATTTTATTTGTAGGACCAGTGAACAACTTGGGATTGGAGATGTTGTCGAGTATGTTTGGTGGACTTGGAACTGGTAGCCTAGCTGTTCCAAATAGATCGAATGGTAAGCATTCTTGTCCTATATTTTCTCTAAATAACTGTTTTGGTTAACATATTTTGGAGAATTCTCTTTTTTTTCTTTCTATTTTTTGTTCAGCATCCTAGAGCATCCGAAAAAAAAAAATCCCTAGAAATTAACTTTAACTTTCTTGTCCTATATACTACTCAGCCTTTAACTTTGTTGTCTTGTCAGAGCCACCAGAGCAATTATATGCCTCCCAACTTTCACAGCTTCAAGAGATGGGATTCTTTGACACACAAGAGAACATAAGAGCTCTTGTAGCTACTTCGGGTAATGTTCATGCAGCAGTTGAACGACTATTGGGGAACTCTGGTCAGTAACAATATTGTTTGCAAGTTTTCTTCTGTCTTTTTCCGAGATAAGTTTTCAAGCGCCTTGTTGGGTATTCAAATAAAATCAGAAGTCTGTCCAAATTATAGGGTCAGAGCTGAAACGGTGTAGGTTTATACATTGGACTGCCATTGTTCCTTTTAATGGTCCAATTCCCTTCATGTACATACTTATATTGAAACTAGTTTTAGACGCAGCTGGAGATCTTAAAGATTTCAAATGAATTGATATTTATACTTGCTTGTTAATGCTTAATAACTCCATAACTACTGATTTGGTCATGTTAGTTTGAACCAAGCAGTTGAAAATATCTGTCTAGAGGCTGTTGTCTAGGTTAGCTTAATGTTATATTTATAACTTTATTCTCCATTCACTCAACAAAAAAGCTACGGCCTTTAATGCAAATGTTTCATGATCATTCGAGGCAAGCTTCTGAGAATGAGGGAACAGACCTTTTTGTTCCAAAGAAGGCCTGGGTTATTCATATTAATTACCTTGTGCAGAGATTGGGCTTCTGAGATTATGACTTTTTTGAAATTTTCTGTCAGTGCGTATATACTCAGGGTTAGTCTAACCTTGACCTGTAACAAATCAAAGAAAACGAGAGGTACTGGTATTGAGAGATCTAATTCACTGTACTCGAGTTTCACTGATAAGTTGATAACCATAAGAAATTAGGGATATGCTCGGTTGTGAGAAGGAAAATAAAAGAAAATGATAAAAGGAAAGATGAAATAAAGGGGAAAATGTATTTACTGGTTTAATAATAAAGTACTCTGAATATAAATGAAAATTGAAATTTCTAAGAATAATAAATTAATTAATTAATTGTAAACTTAGAAAGTTATACACATTATGTTTTATGAATGAAATAGTTTTCGAGTTAGGAATTTTTGTCCGATATTTGATATAACAATTTGCAAAATATCTTATTATAATTTTTAAAAAATTATTGGAATTATTAAGATAATATACTTTGAAACTTTATCTCAATCTCAGTGACACAAGGGAGGGTTAACTTTAGTAAATGTTGGTTTTCGTTATATTTGTTATTCTTAATTAGAAATGAGACAAGAATAATTGTAGAAAATAAAATGTTAATTTCTTTACATTTTTCATTTGATTTCTTTTCGTATTTGCGTTGAAAACAAAATACGTGAAAGCCAATTAGAAAATGATATCTTTCCTTAAATGAGGAAAATGTTTTTTTCTTTTTCAATTTTTGTTCTACTAGTCATTTTTCTCCAAATAAATAGATTTAAAATATTTATTTTTATTTTTGTTTAGAAATAAATTATCTGGACCTACTTGGATAAATACAAGTATATATAATTAATAATTCATTAAATTTTAGTATTGGAAGTTGGCTTTAGGATAAATGTGTACAATGTGGAGTATATATAAGTTAACATTATCAAAATAAGGTTGTCATCAATGATTGACATTATTTTGGGAATAGAACAATAGATTATCCCCTAGACTCAGCTTTATTAGAACTGAGAGTATGAGAGATAAAAGAAAATGTTGATCATCTTAACATTGCCTATAGATTATCCCTTGTGCTTAAGGAATCTCTGACGAAGAGGAGTCCAAGAAAAATGAAAAGATTAAGTTCAACTTTATGGCATTTGTACATGATGTACATGAAGAACTGGGAGCGACTAACAATTGTTATGGTTATATTATCAAGATATAACAAAAGATAATTGCTCATGGTTAGGTTGCTCAAGCTTTTCTTTTTTCACAGTGATCACTTCTCCATCTAAGATTTGGAGAGGTGACATGGTGTACAGTTGTTAGTATCTTAGTATCATGTTAGTGACGTTTTCAACTTCTAGTTTTGAGTGTCTTTGGTTGGGTGGTTGACCAAGGAAGGACATTCTTTTGTATAAGATTGGTTTACGCAGTGTTTCCACGAAGAAGACATTGCCATCTCTAATGGTGATGATAATGTTGTTGATTGGATTTGGATGTTTGGTTTAGAACAAGTTGAAAATAACTTTTTGTTATGATCCGATTTTGAGTGGGTTGATCCTTGTGTGCAAGAATGTTTATCCAAATATTGGTGTTCGTCCATTTTTCATTCTTTTATTAATAATGTTGGCATGTTAGAGGCGATGACCAAGACTAACAACATTACATTTATTGACCAAGTTCGTGCTATTGACAACATCTATCATAGATGAAAGCGATTCTCAAGGGAATTCTTCTGTATGTATGTTTGCTTGATTACATAAATTCATGTGTGGTTCCTTTCAGCTAGTTCACCACGATGAGTGTATTAATATGACACCTACTAAACTTCATCCTAATAGTGACACTGACACTGAATTGACATGTGACATTGACACAGTAATACTGAATTGACATGTGACATTGACACTTATACTGTTATATGTTACATTGCTGATTTGACATGTAAACAATTTTTTTAAAATAAAAAAACTATGAAGTAATATTTGTTCACTTTTCGTTGACTATTTAAATGACATCTAGAAAAATGATCAAATTGACCACCATTTACAAAAATTAGAAACCTTTTAAACATTTCAGAAAAATAAAGACCAAAATAAACAAAATTTATAAAAATTGAGACCAATATATTTAAGCCTTTCACATATAATAAACATCCACCTTTTATTTGTTCAACCAACTTTTCTATTTAAAATATTTTTAATATTTTTAATATTTTGAATTATCTAACTTAATTGAAGTAAGCAAAATCTCTACAATGAACGATTTGAAGTAATATTTCTGTAATTTTTGTAAATGTTTGAATTTAAAAACATAATTATTATACTTCAATGAACGATTTGATCTTCAATTAATATCATAAACAATAAATATATATATATATATATATATATATATATATATATTTATTTTTTACTAAATAAAAAATTTCCACTTTATCTAATAAACTAACAAAATTTTATGGTAATATAATCAATAAAAATAAGTAATAATGAACATAAAATGTTATTGAAAATTAAAAAATAATATTAACTAAAGATAGAGAAAAGATAGATAATTGAAGGGATATATTTAAGGTAGGTTATTTTATTGATCATTATTATGTAGGGGACTTTTATATAGGAAAAATTTTACAACTTTATCCTTAAATATAAAAATGCCACAGTTAACACTAAAAGAAAATAAAATAAAATCTTTTGTAATTTTCACTTCATGTTAATGTTGCTTAAGAGTCACCCACATGCGTAACGATTATATATTTAATAGACGATGTCTTAAAAACCATTCTTTGATTTACTTCATTTAATAACTAATTCATCGTTCTCTTATTTGAATTTCCCTCAAATCAAAATATTTTCGAAAATATCAATTATCTTTCAAATTTGGTTTGAGGTTGACTTTTGAATTTTCGTGTCCCCAAATTTTATCTTTTCTTGAAATATTCATAATCTAACGTATCTTTTCTTGAAAACATATACTTGTTTAATGATTTGAACTTCTATTAACAAACTTAATAATAAAAATACTAACATACTAAACGAATTTTTTTAAGAACTGAAAAATAATATATATATATATATATATATATATATATAAAAGTAAAATTACTCAATATTTCAACTCAAAACCTTTCTTCCACGACATAGTTTATTTTTTAAAAGGTAAAAAAAATAATGAGGAATTACATTTTTCCAACCTCAAAATATAAAGAAATTCAAAAAATCCTATGAAATGCCCCTTTACTTACTTCAATGACAAGAATAATATTATGTTGCCTTTAAACAAAATTAGGTGTGAAAATAAATCTGTTTCCGTGGGCATTGTCTGAACATGTTCCCATTTTGACAAAAATTCTCGCATTGACTGGGTATGAATATGGATATGAAGAATCTCTGACTTTATTAAATGGGTGTGAGAATGGGTATGTGAATTTATATATCTGTCCCGTCTCTATACCCGCCATAATACATGTCCCGACCATATCTCCGTTTTCGTTTAAATTATTAAAATATTCGTAGTCAATTTTCTTCTAATTGTTTGGTTTGTCATAAAATTCATTCATATCTCTAATATATTTTTTATCTTATCATAAACTTTATGCAATTATGTTCAAATGATGTATGTCAATTAAATATTTTTTATCTTTCACATTTGAATATTTGTATTCTTTTTTAATATTTTTATTTAGTGTATATTTTTCTTTCAAATAAGAATTTTTAACACTGTCAATATAAGTCTTTAATAGCATAAACCTTTCATTTACTAAGTAATATCAAACATTTATATTATTTACTCCATTATTATTAATTTTTGTTTCATTTGAAAATTATTTTGTTTCACTAAAACAATTTTTATTATTTCTCAACTATTGACTATGTTGATATTTGAAAGTAATCTCACATCTCTAAAGTATTTTTCATTTTATCATACCCTTACATATACATTTTTTTACCTTTGTGCGATTTCATTTAATAGTCTCTCAAATTATTTATAAGATACACATTTGGTAATTTTTTAATGTTTGTATTTGTTTATTTTTATCATGTAGAATACTATTTTATATTTTATATATATATATATATATTATAACTCATTATCATACTGTAATTTTGTAATAATTGTATATATAAATTTTATTTACTATAATATAAAAATTTAATGTAATTGTCATGAATTTCTTTTTATCACACTCTAACATATATTGAAATTCAAAAGATACAAGATCTATGTTAAAATTTTATTATTATCAGTTTAATATTTGTTATTTGCATCATTTTTATCAAGTGATGTATTATAATTTTTATTAGTGTAAAAAAAGATATTCATTATAATTTGAAAAATTGAAGTAAATAAACCTTTAAAATACATTATAATTTAAATATTTGTTTTCCTTTTATATTTCTTTAAAAATATTTTGAAATTTATCAACTAGGTTTCATTAATGTTTGCAAATTTAACAAATTTTTGTTTCCCATGATATTTTATTTGGTATTCTAATTTAAAATGTATACAATTATAATTTCTTTCCAAATATTTGATATCGAAGAAACAACCCTCCTCTTAATATTAAATATTTGGTCTTCTTTACCGTAATTTTGTGTTATTTTATAAAAATTAATTAATTAATATTGTAACATCTAGAAAGCAGGTACATGTATGGGTACGAGTATATACTCGTTACTCGGTGGGGATGGGGATGAAACACACTACAAAAAAAAATTGAAATTACCGACAAAATTTTACCAACGAATATGTTTTAATCAGTAAATTTGCATTACTGACATATTTTATTGACAAATTTTTATATTTTAATTACTGAAAAAAAATTCGTCGGTAACAAGATTTAATTTATCGATAGAAAAATCTGTTTGTAATTCAAATTTTTTTTACCGACGAATTTATCTGTCGATAAAAGGAGAAGGAAATTTCTCGCCAAAATTTGTATTACCAACGGATTATTTTATTATTAAAATCCGCTGATATTTTAAATTTTTTTACCGACAGATAAATTTATCGGTAATTACATAACTTAAAATCCATTGGTAAAATTTGTTGATAATTTAATTTTTTTATCGATGAATTTATCAACGGATTTATGCGTCGGTAAAAGGAACACGAAATTTCTCAAGCAAAGTTCGCCTTAAAAGAAGACGAGAAGAAGAAGAAGAAAATAAGAAGAGAAGAAGAAGAAGGAGAAGGTGAGAAGGAGGAGAAGAAGAACAAGAAGAAGAAGAAGAAGAAGAAGAAGAAGAAGAAGAAGAAGAAAAAAGAGAAGGAGAAGGAGAAAGAGAAGAAGAAGGAGAAGAAGAAGGAGAAAAATGAGAAATAATAATAAGAAAAAGAAGATGACGACAACAATGACGGTAGCGACAAAGATGACGACTGCGACGATGACGACGATGGCAACGACAACGCTAGGGACGACGACGAAGAAGAAAATGAAAAAAATGAAAATGGGAGGAGGAAGAAGATGAACTATGTATGCTATTTATCGTGAAATTTTTAGTAATTACTGACGGATTTTTCCATCGGTAATTATTGACGGATTTTTCGACAGATTTTTTCGTTAGTATTTACTGACGGAACATAATTTTTGTCGATAAAATTTTACCGACAAGGGTTTTATTGAAAAATTTTTGATCGTCTATAATCCGTCAGTAATTCTGATTTACCGACGAAATATGATTTTCGTCGATAAAATTTTATCGACAAAAGTTTTACTCATGGATTTTTGACCATCGATAATCTGCGGTAATTCTGATTTAGCGATAAATTTTGACCATTACCAACGAATTTTAATCGTCGATAATATTAATTTTTCTTGGAGTGACAAAAGTTTGATACCCGTTGAATTTAGATATAAAAATAATGATGAATTTTTTCGAGCCAGCATATTACTATCTCTTAGAGATGGCAAATAAACCCGTGCCCGTGGGTATCACCCGAACCCGTCCCCGTTTTGACGGGGAATCCCCGCTTTAACTGGGTATGGGTATGGGTATGGGTAATACCCGAAATTTTCAACTGGGGATGGGGATGGGGATGGGGATATATATATACCCGCCCAAATACCCGTCCCCGCTTAAATTACTAAACTATTTATAATTT